>Ga0074193_1001669_pt1 | contig 25088 bp, 18 predicted proteins | sample EPASupsiteHSE605_FD_64523 | JGI IMG/M metagenome (GOLD analysis project Ga0074193, IMG submission 64523) | Bioremediated contaminated groundwater from EPA Superfund site, New Mexico - Sample HSE6-05 | ecosystem: Environmental > Aquatic > Deep subsurface > Groundwater > Contaminated ... | reverse complement strand
CTGAATGTCTACCTGTGAGCTTGCTTCAAGTTCGGGAGTAAACTCATTTTCCTGCGAGTCTGGTATAGTATCAACTACTTCAGATGCAAGATCTGCTACTGGAGACTCATCTATCTCTTCAGACAGAGTCTCATCCGTTTTTATCGAATCTTCAACTTCAATACTATCTTCTTCTTTTGGGTTTTCCATTTCTATAGTTTCTTCATTATAAGGCTCTGAAACTTCCTCCGGAGAATCATCTGAAACCGGAGAATCTACCGTCTCAATTTGTCCATTCAGCTGTTTGTCGACAGTCAAAGCTTCTTCGGGGGAATGAATTTCAGGCAAGTCCTCCGGGTCAGCAAGCTCTTCGGTCATTTCTTTGTCCAGGAGACCGGCAATCCTGTTTTCAGTCACAGAAGACTTCGGTAAAGACAAATCCTCTCCATCTTCATTTGTATCCAACTCCAAATCAGCCTCTGAATCGTCTTCATCTGAGTCGTCAACCATTTCCATATCCTGGAACGAAGCTGCATCTCCGATTTCGGTTGTTTCAAAAATAGAAAAAGGACGATTAACCAATTCCTTTAATTCGTTATCAGGTATAAAAGAACACTTGTAATGAGCCGGAATCAAAATACGTTCACCTGTATTTACATGAATACTTTCACGATCCTCCACCAATACAATTTTAAAGGTACCCAATCCTTTTACCTTCACCATTTTGTCTGACAGCAGCCCTTCAGATACAACCGCAATTAATTCGCGTATAAAACGTTCTGTTTCATACACGTCTTTACCACTTTTGACAGATAACAACGTGGCTAACTCCTGTATAGTCAACTTGTTATTCATTATCTGCCATCTCCTTTAATTTAGCTTTAAGGATTGTTGCCGGTTTAAACACGGCTACAAGCTTTGGAGGAACCAGGTAACGCTTCCCGTTGGCCGGATTTACAGAAATCCGGTCAGACTTTCTCTTCACCTCAAAATGTCCGAAATCTGGAAGAGATACAATATCATTTTCAATTAAATGAGTCCCAACAATCGAACAAAAAGAATCAAGCATATCAGTAACCTCCTGGGACTTCATACCCAAGCGGTCGGACAATTCGGAAATTAACTCTTTGTTTTTCATATCAGTATCTTCATTAAATCAGAATACGTGCTATTTTACTTATTCTTTGCAAATGCACAAAAGATCGTTGATTGATAAAAATCAATCAACGATCTTTCCATATAAATCAAAAGCCTGAGAATCTGTAATTTCAACAAAATACATTTCTCCTACTTTAAGTTCTTTTTCTTTGGAAATAAGAATTTCCGGATCCACTTCAGGCGAATCAAACTGCGATCGTCCCACATAGAAATCGGGTTCTTCCCTATCAACAATCACTTTGAGAATCTTTCCTACTTTAGCTTCGTTCAACTCCGTAGAGATCCGCTCCTGAATCCGCATGATATAATCCATTCTTTCCTGTTTCGTTTCCTGAGGGATTACATCTTCAAAATGGTTATAGGAATAGGTGTCCGCTTCATGACTATATGTAAAAGCACCCATACGCTCAAAACGCATCTCTTTTACAAATGCTACCAACTCTTCGAAATCCTGATCAGTTTCACCCGGGTGACCAACCATCAGGGTAGTACGCACATGAATACCCGGAACCTCTTTGCGTATACGTTCAAGGAGTTCGTATGTCTGCTCTTTTGTAATATTCCTACGCATATTCTTCAGCATATTATCGCTGATATGCTGTAATGCTATATCAAGGTATTTACATACATTATCCCGTTCGCGCATTACACGTAACAAATCGTAGGGGAAATGAGCCGGGTAGGCATAATGAAGTCGTATCCACTCAACGCCCGGTATATCTGAAATACGTTCAATTAATTCGGGTAAAGCCATGCGTTTATATAAATCCAACCCGTAATAGGTAAGATCCTGCGCAATAACCTGAAATTCCTTTACGCCCCTTTTTACAAGCAATTTTACTTCTGCTTCAATATCCTCAATCGGTCTTGAGTGATACTTACCGGTAATAATAGGAATGGAGCAATAAGAACAAGTGCGATCACAACCTTCACCAATTTTCAAATACGCATAATGTTTGGGGGTAGTAAGCATACGGTCGTCCGACAATTCATTGTGATAGGCTTTGCCTAAATCAGACAACACCTCTTTCCAGTTGAATTTGCCGTAAAACTTATCTACCTCAGGTAATTCCCGTTTAAGGTCGTCCAGGAAGCGTTCGGTAAGGCATCCCATAGCTATCAGTTTGCCAATTTTACCATTCTTTTTGGCTTCGGCCAGTTGAAGAATCATATTAATGGATTCTTCCTGTGCATCACCAATAAAACCGCAGGTGTTAACCACTACGATTTCGCCGTTTATCTTTTTCGGATCGTGCTCCACAGTATACCCATTAGCCTTAAACTGACGCATTAACTGCTCAGAATCAACCAGGTTTTTGGAACACCCCAATGTAATAATATCAACTTTATTTTTTCTCATATATAAAAATGGAGAAAGAAGAGCAAGCCCTTCTTTGTATATTTATTCTCCGAATAATGAATTTACAAACTCTTTTCTCTGAAATACCTGAAGATCTTCCACACCTTCACCCAGCCCGATATATTTTACAGGTATTCGGAAGTGATCTGATATACCTATTACCACTCCTCCTTTAGCCGTGCCGTCTAATTTAGTGATAGCAAGCGCATTTACTTCCGTAGCTGCCGTAAACTGCTTAGCTTGTTCAAATGCATTCTGTCCGGTCGATCCATCTAAAACCAGCAGAATTTCGTGTGGAGCATCCGGAACAACCTTCTTCATCACATTTTTTATTTTGGTAAGCTCGTTCATCAGGTTTATCTTGTTATGGAGACGGCCAGCAGTATCAATAATAACCACATCCGCATCATTGGCAACAGCCGAATTCAAGGTATCATAAGCAACCGAAGCCGGATCAGATCCCATCTTCTGTTTTATCACAGACACCCCTACCCGTTCGCCCCAGATTACCAACTGCTCTACCGCTGCAGCACGGAAGGTATCAGCAGCTCCCAGATACACTTTTTTACCTGCTTTTTTAAATTGATAAGCAAGTTTGCCAATTGTAGTGGTTTTACCCACACCATTCACACCTACAACCATAATTACATACGGCTTCTTATCATCCGGAGTTGTAAATCCCTCCGTATCTTCTGTATTGTTTTCGGTAAGCAGACTAGCTATCTCATCACGCAGAATGGCCGTAAGCTCTTGCGTATTTACAAATTTATCCGAGGCCACCCTCTTTTCGATGCGGGAAATAATTTTAAGTGTAGTATCCACTCCAACGTCCGAAGTGATAAGTACCTCCTCCAGATTATCCAATACTTCATCGTCTACCTTGCTCTTGCCGGCAATAGCCCGGGCAATCTTGGTAAATACATTTTCTTTTGTCTTCGATAATCCCTTATCTAATGTCTCTTTTTTTTCTTTACTGAAAAAGCTGAAAATACCCATACTTTATATTGCTAGTTTATACCACTCTAATTATTGCGCTAAAGTACAAAAAATATTGTTTAGAACATTAACTCATTCTGTTTTTGTAATCTTCGTAGCCAAACGATCTGTAAAGTACAAGCTCGTCCTCTTTACTCCACAAGGCCAATGAGGGGTGTGGAATGCCATTGAACATAGATGTTTTAACAATCGTATAATGAATCATATCTTCAAAAATGACTTTATCACCCACTTCAAGAGGTTTGTCGAACGACCAGTCTCCCATATAATCGCCACTCAGGCAGCTGTTTCCTCCAATTCGGTAGGTAGGTTTACCTTCCACGGCGTCCGTAGCATTCCTTATAGCCGGTTTGTAAGGCATTTCAAGGCAGTCGGGCATATGACAGGTGAATGAAGCATCAATAATCGCTGTTTTTATACCTTTATTCTCCACGATATCCACCACTGTAGTAAGTAAAAAACCGGTTTGCCAGGCAAAAGCGCTTCCTGGCTCCATAATTATTTCCAAATTTGGATATTTAGTTTTAAATGCACGAAGTACAGAAACCAGGTGAGCCGTATCATAATCTTTCCGGGTCATCAGATGACCTCCTCCCATATTCAGCCATTTAACCTGAGAAAGAAGCGTCCCGAATTTTTTATCAACCTCCTGCAAAGTCCTTTCAAGATCATACGAAGAAGATTCGCACAAGGTATGAAAATGCAACCCCTCCACTCCTTCCGGCAAAGTTTCGCCCAATAAATCACGTACAATCCCCATACGTGAGCCGGGAGCGCATGGATTATACAAATCGGTCTCCACATCCGAAAATTCCGGATTAATACGCAGGCCGCATGAAATGCCACGTCCGTCAGCCTTCACCAGCGGATAAAAACGGTCAAACTGAGAAAGAGAGTTGAAAGTGATGTGACTACTATACTTCAGAATAGCCGGAAAATCAGCCTCGGTATAAGCAGGAGAATAGGTATGCGCCGGGCTACCCATCTCTTCGAAAGCCAACTGCGCTTCAAATTTTGAACTGGCAGTGGAATGTGGAATGTATTCCCGCACAATCGGAAACGATTTCCACAAAGCAAAAGCTTTAAAGGCAAGAATAATATTTACTCCTGCCTCCTCCTTCACTCTTTTTATTAAGGCAAGGTTATTGCGTAACAATTTTTCCTCCATTACGTAACAAGGAGATGGAATCGCATTTAAATCTATCATACTTAAATCAATATTATCATAATTCAGGTTGCAAAGGTAATTAAAAAAACCCTAAATCACCTGCTACATCCAACATCTAAACGACCGTAAGTTTTGCAAACTTAAGTAGCAACTGTTTTTGTCCGAAGTTATCAAATAAAACGGTTGCTTTCTGATTGGCATCTGTCCCTTCAATCTGAAGAATTTCGCCCTCGCCAAAACGCTCGTGACGCACTCTGCAGCCCGGTTGTAAATTACTATTCAATGCCGAAACATTTCCACCGGAAGAAGCCGCATCATTTATTTTAGTAAGGTGTGAAACACGTTGTTGTGCAGCAGCAGTAACAGGCGAACTGAATACATCCTCTGCTTTCGTCTGATTACGGAATGAGGATAGAGCTGCCGACTGATACTCTGCTCGTTTTGACTGGAAAGTATCTTCAGTTGAAGCAACTGACGGAATATCCAAAAATTCGGCATCAATATCTTTCAGAAACCTGCTGGGCGAACAAATAGAATTCTGACCGTTACGGAAACGGCTTTTGGCATACGTGAGCAAACAATTTTCTTCGGCACGGGTAATAGCTACATAAAACAGGCGACGTTCCTCTTCGATAGCCCGTAAACTATCCTTAGCCATAAGCGAAGGAAAAAGATCCTCTTCGAGTCCAACTACGATCACATTTTTAAATTCCAATCCTTTAGCCGCATGAACAGTCATCATCGTCACCTTATTGGCATTTTCATTTTTGTCGTTATCCTGATCAGTCAGCAGTGAAACCTCCGACAGGAAATCGGCCAGCTTAACCGATTCGGCCCCCTCTTCCAATTTTAATTCGGCGAACTCCGAAATACCTTTTATTAATTCCTGTAAGTTCTCCTGTTTACTGATCCCCTCCACGGAGCGGTCCTGAAAAAGAGAACCCACAATCCCCGTTTCTTTTACTACAACAGCAGCCAATTCCTCTACAGATAGCTGATCATTTTTAAGCATAAAGCTCTCAAGAAGTTCCCTGAATGTGTTCAGTTTGTTAGCTGTACCACTGTTGACCGGCAACTTGTAGGCAGCCGGATCCTGCAATACAGTCCACAAACTCACTTCATTATCAGAAGCAGCAGCAATCAACTTATTCACAGTCGTTTCGCCGATTCCTCTGGTTGGGTAATTTATAATACGCTTCAGAGCCTCTTCATCGTGCGGATTAACGATCACCCGGAAATAAGAAATAATATCCTTTATCTCCTTCCTCTGATAAAAAGACAAGCCTCCATATATCTTATACGGAATGTTTCGTTTACGCAATGCCTCCTCCAGGATACGGCTTTGTGCATTCGTACGATATAGAATGGCAAAGTCAGAATAGGTATAGTGCGTTCCAGTCATACGCATCTCGGCAATCTTTCCGGCCACCACATATCCCTCTTCATAATCCGAATACGAAGAGATTACACGAATCTTCTCTCCTACGCTATTTTCAGAATAAACCGTTTTATGAATCTGCTCTTTATTTTTATGGATTAAGCTATTGGCCGCATTTACTATAGATTGCGTAGAGCGATAATTCCGTTCAAGCTTAAATATTTTGCATCCCGGATATACATTTTTAAACTGAAGAATATTGTCAATATTAGCACCCCTGAAAGAATAGATACTTTGCGCATCATCTCCAACTACACAGATACGCTGATGTAGTTCGCTTAAGCGCTGTACAATTAAATGCTGGGCAAAATTGGTATCCTGATACTCGTCCACTAAAATATACCGAAAGAATCGTCTGTATTTTTCCAACACCTCCGGAAAATCCCGAAACAAAATATTGGTCTGCAGCAACAAATCATCAAAATCCATCGCACCGGCCTGTTTACAACGGGCCTGATATCGCTTGTAAATCTCCGCAATCAAAGGCATTTTCGAATGCTGGTCGGCCTCAATCAGCTCCTTGCTTTGTTCGTAGGCCTTAACCGTAATCAGCGAATTCTTAGCATTCGAGATCCTGCTCTGAACTGTACCGATCCGATATACCTTATCGTCCAGCTGCATCTCTTTCATGATAGATTTAAGCAGACTCTTCGAATCGGCCGAATCATAGATGGTAAAAGCAGAAGGATACCCCAGATAAGAGGCTTCACTTCTTAAAATACGCGAGAATATGGAATGAAACGTGCCCATCCACAGTCGGCGAGCCTGTTGTTCACCCACAATAGATCCGATACGCTCCTTCATTTCACGGGCAGCTTTATTTGTAAATGTAAGGGCCAGAATAGATTGAGGGGGAAAACCCTGATGAAGCAGATAGGCGATTTTATAGGTAAGCACCCTCGTTTTTCCTGAACCGGCACCTGCAATAACAAGCGAAGGTCCCTCGGAATAGGTAACCGCTTGAAGCTGACTTTCGTTTAATTGATCTAGATACTCTTCCACTGAATTAAATTAAATGAATAAGATGATAAGATAGCTTATTGCAAAGCCGATTTACGGATTTCGATCAATTCGGGATCAAAGCCCTCTTTTTCCAAAAGACCAAGTATTCCGCTAATGATCAATTCAAAGTGCTCATTAGCGCGGATACAGATACTTTTAAGCACAGAAGATGGCAACTTCAATATTTCAATTGGTTCTATCAAGCCATTTTTGAACACATAATCAACCTCCTGCGGAGAAACAAAGGATGCAATCCGCCACTCCTTTTCATCCAACAGAGCCGGATCTTTCACCTCAAGACATGCATTGTACATCATTGAGAAAAATTTTGTTCGCATGCTGAAGCGGCTGTGTTCCTCGTCAAAATCGAAAGTATCATATTCATTTTCAAATTGTTTGACAAATACATCCATCACTGCCTCGTTATCGTACTTACATTTAAGTAGAAATTTATTATTATTCATACAGTATTCCACTAAGGATTTATAATCCAACCCTATAGCCACCTGTACGGTACTTTTCCCTGTTACTTTCCACCAAGACATTGAATCCTGGCACTCGGTAAGCGGATAGATATACATCTCTTGTTCGGGGCCGACCAACATTCTGCGGTCATTTCTAAAAAAAGGAACCTCCACCTTGCTTAATTCAGAGGGAATTTGATGATTCAACTCGTACATTCCTATCGCCCTCCTCAATATAGATAAGCCATAAGGCTCTCCGGATGCATCCTTAGAATACATATAATTGGATAGCTCCATGTCTAGAAAGCCGCTTTCTCCAGCTCCACTAAGCATTTTAAAAAAAGACTCCAATGTAGTATAATGATATAATTCCATTCTGTAAATTTCTTTTGAACCACAAATATAGCCATTGCGGAAGAAAACAAGGCAATTTAAAAAAAATAAAGCCGGTCTTATCACTAGGACCGGCTTATTATAAGTATTGAAAATCCCTAATCCTACCCTCGCGAACAAGATTCAGGTAAATTATATAGAATAAATCTGCAATTATAAATAAACAGCAGACCATACTCCAGTTAAATGTTAAATAATAAAGAATGTTCTATTACACACTTAAACATGGATTCATTGATATAAGTTTGAAAACATGCTATATAACAGCTCTACATTAAAATATCGGCAATCAACAGACTGTTACTGGTAATCTTTACATCAATAAAAAAGCCCGACTCTCACGAGCCGGACTTCTGTCTGCTTAAAATTTGAAATAAATTTCAAATTACAAATATAATAATTTATTTATTATAAATAACTATCTTTTCTATTTGTATTAAAAGTTCAATTTACTTAATCTTACTCTTTTAAGAAAATCCTATCGAACAGCCCTGTGAGTTACATTTGAAGTAGCCTGATTTGTTGCAAGAACCAATATCTCTGCCACCTGAACATGAGCAGGCGCCGAAGCAGCAAAATAAACAGATTCGGCAACATCACTTCCTGATAAAGGTTTAATCCCTTTGTAGAAATTATCTGCAGCCTCCTTATCTCCTCTGTAACGTACCACCGAAAAATTTGTCTCAACCAATCCGGGCTTAATATTCGTAACCCGCAAAGGAGTATCGACTAAATCCTGTCGAAGACCGTCGGACAAAGTCTTTACCGCAGCTTTAGTTGCACAGTAGACACTTCCGCCCGGATAAGCAGCATCACCGGCAATGGAACCGATATTTATTATATGTCCCACACCCCGTTGAACCATCCCGGGGGTGACCAGCCTTGTTATATTCAGCAATCCCTTTATGTTGGTATCAATCACGATATCCCACTCTTCCAATACACCTTCAAACTCCTTATCAAAACCGATCACAAGTCCGGCATTGTTTACCAGAACATCAATCGACTTCCATTTTCCCTCCAACGATTCAATCGCTACTTTTGCTCTTTCCCGATCGCGCACATCAAAAGGCAGCAACAACACCTCAATCCCAAAATCAGCTTCCAGATCAACCTTTAATTCATTTAGTTTATCCAGGTTACGACCATTCAATATCAAATTTGCTCCCTCTGAAGCAAACTTGCGTGCACAACCCTCACCAATGCCACTTGTAGCTCCGGTAATGAAAATTATTTTATCCTTCATTGTTCGTTTAATTTAAAATGCCCGAAAGGTAAGGAAGAATTAAAAGGCAGCCAAACTAACATCTATAAAAAAAGAGAGCCCGACTCTCCCGAGCAAGACTCCCGCCTGTTTAATTATTTAAAAAATTCACTTTACAAAACTACTAAAATATTCGAAATTAAATGTATAATAGCAGTAATTAAGTCCATTTTTTGCTTAGTTAACACTTTAAATTAACATATAACATATCAAAAAAACGACACACACTACCATTTTACATCCCATTATTAATCAAAGCTTCTATAAATTAATCAAAATCAAAACCGATTATTAATCAATTTTATATAAAAGTTTCTTAATTTGGGCAACTGAAAATCCAACATATTAACAACACTCCTTATTTCTGAAGGTTATATTTAACAGACCAAACCTCCTTGTCTCTTTTGTAAAAGACTTGTTTTGCCGTACCATCTTTGCCAAACTCCAGCGTTGCATTCATTACTGCTTTTTCCGGATTCGCAATATCATGTATCATAACAGAATTAATCATATTATTTGCAGTAAACCACCAAGCATAAACAACAGGATCTGTCCCTTTTATTTGTTCTGTTTCAATAAATTTACCACTTCTTTTATCATATACCACAGTAGACTTTCCTTCGGATATAAGCTTCCCCTTTACCATCATTTTAAGGTCAAAAAGTAAGACATTATCTTTGAACACGCCATTACTCGACCAGGCAAAAGAGGTATCTTTTCCCATTTCACCTTTCCAGGTTCCGGCAAATTGTTTAACAAGTTCCATTTGATTCAAACCTCCAGTAGATTTATCAAGCAATGGTCTTGTAATAAAGGTTTCCGACCCATATGCCATCTTCCACCCCTTATCCGTATTCTTAAACAACATAGTCCATATACCCGACTCATCCAAAGTTACGCGTCCGTCTTTGTAACATACCGTATCCGTGTAGTTAGCAACATACAGCACACTGGTATTATCCGGAAATGCAAATTGTTCATCGAGAATTGTTATTTTCTGACTCTTCATCTCGGCAAACATAGGCTTCACAATTTCAACAAACTCCTTATGAGAGACTGAATTCCCATTCGCCATATAGAGGAAATCGGGCGAATCAAGTATAGCTCCAGTCAGCGCATCCGCATTAACTTCATCACAGGCTTTACGAATCTCGTTGGCGGCAGCTTTTACTTCACCCTGAATTTTATCTTTTTCGGCTTTAGATAATGGAGAGGTTGATTGTGTTGTACAAGCAAAAAAAGGAATAAGCAATAAAAATAACAGCCATTTTGTTTTCATAACTTTAGTTTTTAGCGTAAAAAAAACTTATAACCCACTTATAATAAAACAAATAGAAAATATTTTTGTTTGATAAATCATTTACCAAAATTGTATTATCTTTGTTGTCAACCACAGAAAGAATATTCATCTTTTAAACTATTTTAAGTCATGATCAGAAAAGCTTTGTTTATCTTAATTTCAGGCCTGCTTTTAACTGCCTGCAACACTCCGGAAAAAGAAAAACAGGAAACCACAGACAATGCCCCGGAGACTAAAATTGCAGCAACCGATGCCATTACCGGAGCAAGCAGTGAACCGGCAATCATTTTAAATATTTCGAAAGAGGAAGGATTAACGAAGGTTTCCGACTTTCTGAAAGATTGTGAGCCCTATTTTCTGGCCACGGTAGAAAACAATATTCCGGCAGTACGCCCTATCGGTATAGCACTCAATTACGATGGTAAGCTCTGGTTCCATATAGGAGAACAAAAAGCATCGTTCAGACAAATAAAGAACAATCCCCATATCGAAATAGCCTCTCTCAACTCAAAAGGACAATGCATGAGGATATTCGGAAAAGCTGTAATCATGGAAAATGATTCAGTGGATAAAATCGTTTTCGAAAAATATCCCAACCTCAAAGAAATGTACAATACCGAGCATAAACAAAAGCTGGGACACTTTTACATCAGCGAAGGCGTAGCCAATCTCCCAACAGATTCGGGAACCGTAATAATAAAATTCTGAAAAGATTTACTACACCATCATTGCAACTGTAATAACAATTGTGAATAAAAACGATTAAATTATCAAAAAAATAAATTTACAAGTAGACTTATAATATATTTATCAATTTAATTGATTATTATTTTATTTAGTATTTTTGGTGTGATAAATCAATTACATCCAAATTGATACAATCTATTTTGTTAGCCACTTACACTATTTAATTACTCTATTATTTTCAGATATTCTTTGTTTATAAATATACTATTTATTAAATGTAATGTCTATGAAAAAACCGAAAAACACTCAAAAGCTCAGATTGCTGAATGAGAGGTCTATCACAAAAAACTCATCTCCGGAAGAAAAACCCGGATGGTATGTACAAAGGCAATTAATTATGAAATGTGTAGTATGCGCCCTGATTGCAGGCAGCATACAAGTAATGAATCCTGTTAGCGCAAAGGCTGTAGACATACAGTCGGCTGGCAAAAGTATTTCACAACAATCCAAAGTTGTTTCTGGTACGATAAAAGACCAGAAAGGTGAATCACTAATTGGTGTGAATATTGTAGAAAAAGGAACTTCCAATGGAACTATTACCGATTTGGACGGTCGTTTTTCTATTTCTGTATCGCCAGGCGCAACGTTAATAGTTACCTATGTGGGTTATGTGCCCCAGACTATTCCATTAGGAGAAAAGAACAGCTTGTCTATAATCCTTAAAGAAGATTCGAAAGGACTTGAAGAAGTTGTAGTGGTAGGCTATGGAACACAGAAAAGAGTAAACCTTACCGGTGCTGTAGAACAAGTAACCAGCGAAGTATTTGACAACAGACCGATGGCCAATGTTACCCAAGGTCTGCAGGGAGCTGTCCCGAACCTTAATATTTCGTTGGCCGATGGTAAACCAACAAGAACCTCCGGATTTAATGTCCGCGGAACTACATCGATTGGTCAGGGAGGTAGTGCGTTAGTCCTGATAGATGGCGTAGAGGGAGATCCTTCAATGCTTAATCCCAATGACATAGCGAGTGTATCCGTTTTAAAAGATGCTGCTTCTGCAGCAATCTATGGCGCACGCGGAGCTTTTGGGGTTGTACTTATTACAACTAAAAATCCGAACAAAGAGAGAACGTCTGTCACATATAACGGTAACTTCTCAATGAAATCACCCACGGTTGTTCCTGATATGGTTTCCGATTCTTACCAATATGCAACCATGTTTAAGGATGCCTATTCTTCCTTTTATGATTATGCCCGTGAACCATCAACCATTCACAAAGCAGTGCCTTTTACTCAGGACTGGTACAATACATTGGCATCCCACCGTCCGGGATCTGGATTGCCCGATGTTGAAACCGATGCAAAAGGCAACTATCTGTATTATGCAAATACTGATTGGTATGATTTATTATATAAAGACCAGACACTTTCGACGGATCATAATGTAACGATTCAGGGAGGAAGCGATAAAGCCGACTTTATGATTTCTGGCCGTTATTACGGACAAGAAGGGCTTTTTGCCTATAACAGCGACGACTATGATATGTATAATATACGGGCAAAAGGTTCTGCTCAGATATTTCCATGGCTGAAAGCTGAAAATAATATGGAGTTTTCACAAATGAATTACCATAACCCGCTTACTGTAGCAGATGGAAATGTTTGGTACGGATTAGAAAGTGAAGCTCAACCCATGAGCCCCATGTTTAATCCCGATGGAACTCTTACGATGGCAGCCGCATACAGTGTGGGCGATCTATGGTACGGGAAGAACGGAACGGATACAGACAGACGGGTACTTCGCAATACCACTTCTTTCACAGCCTCCTTTCTTGATAAGGCATTACGAATTAAAGGAGACCTTACCTTCAGGAATACAGATCGAAGTGAAGATACCCGTCGTGTACAGGTCCCGTATAGTTCAAAAGTGGGTGTCATATCTTACCTTGGTTCTTCAACAAATGACTTCAGCGTAGAAGACGGAACAACAAAGTATCTGGCAACAAACATTTACGGAGAGTATGAGAAAACATTTATGGATGCTCACTACTTTAAAGGAATGATCGGCTATAATTACGAACAGTCAATTTACGAATATTTACAAACAAGACGTAATGGTCTGATTTTTGAAGATGCCGAAAATATAAATATGGCAAACGGTAGCGGTATCAAACTGGCAAGCTCTTATGAGAAATGGCGTATTGCCGGAGGATTCTTCCGCTTGAATTATGCTTTTAGAGATCGTTACCTGCTTGAAGTCAACGGGCGCATGGATGGCTCTACCAAATTCCCCACCAACGAGCAATGGGCATTCTTCCCGTCGGTATCAGTTGGTTGGCGTATATCAGAGGAACCCTTCTGGCATGTTAACAAAAACCTCTTTACCGACATGAAAATACGTGCCTCTTACGGATCATTGGGTAACGGTAATGTGGGTTCGTACGCTTACCGTGAATTATTCAGAATATCACAAATGGGCAGACTTATCAATGGTACCCTGAAGCAGAAAACCTCTTTACCGACAATTGTACCGGACGGACTTACATGGGAAACAGCAACAACGGCTAACGTGGGTCTTGATTTTGGATCGCTTAACGGCAGACTACGTTTCTCTGGCGATGCTTATATCCGTAAAACAACCGATATGTTTACAGTTGGCAAAGCTTTACCAGCAGTATATGGTGCTGATGTACCTAAGGGAAACTATGCTGATATGACCACTCGTGGATGGGAATTATCACTTTCATGGCACGATAATTTTACATTGGCCAACAAGCCTTTCAACTATGATATTCGCTTTACTCTGGCCGATTATACTTCGAAAATTGACAAATACAATAATCCGGAAAAGAATCTGGGTAGTTATTACGAAGGGATGACTGTTGGCGAAATATGGGGATACGAAACGGAAGGATTCTTCACTTCTGCTGAAGACATAGCTAATCATGCTTCTCAGAAATTGTATTATGCCTCCAATTCGGGTACATGGTTGCCGGGCGACATTAAATTTAAGGATCTCAATGATGACAATGTGATCGATTACGGCACCAATAAGGTTGGAGATCCGGGCGATAGAAAAGTTATTGGGAATACTACTCCCCGATACACTTACAGCTTCAATGTGGGCGGCGATTGGAACGGCATCTTCTTCTCCGCATTCTTCCAGGGTGTTGGCAAACAAGACTGGTGGCCCGGAAATGACAATGCTTTGTTCTGGGGCCAATACAATCGTCCGTACAACAACATTCCAAAATCAATGATCGGTGAAATATGGTCTGAAGAAAATCCTAATACGTATTTCCCCCGTTACAGAGGGTATGTTGCATTACAGGGGACCCGCGAGCTTTCTGTCACTCAGACTAAATATTTACAGAATGTAGCCTACCTACGACTCAAGAATCTGCAAGTTGGATATAATATACCAAAGAACATACTTGCGGCTACTAAAATGCAGGCAGCACGTGTCTATCTATCAGCAGAAAACATCTTTTGTTGGTCGCCGCTGCACAAACACACTAAGAACTTCGATGTAACCAATATCTATGGAGAAGACGCCGAAGCAAAAGATGTGGCAAGCGATGGTGGAACAAACTCCATAATCAGTAATGGCGGACAGTCTTACAGTTATCCACTGCTTAAGAGTATCAGTTTAGGTTTATCAGTTACTTTCTAAATTTAATGTTATGAAAAAAGTACTATATGGAATTTTATCGCTCGCTTTTCTGTTTGCGTGTGATATGGAAGAACTTCCAAAATCCCAGATATCAGCTAAGCCTGTATTTGGAACAGAAACAGGACTTGAGATGTACACAAACTCGTTCTACGAAGTATTTCCTGCAACAACGTCCAGGTATACAAGCTCCTATTATATAGCTGTGAATCAGGTTGTTAAATACCTTACTGAAAATGGATTCAGCGCAGAAGAAAGTAGTGGATGGAACTGGGGCACCCTCCGTAATATCAACTATTTTATAACCAACTGTACGGACGAATCTGTACCGCAGGCTACCCGTAATAATTATTTGGGGGTTGCCCGCTTCTTTCGCGCCTATTTCTATTTCGACATGATGAAAAGATTTGGAGATCTCCCCTGGATCAACCACCCTCTGGATGTAAATGATCCATTGCTGAACAGTGGAAGAGATGCCCGTACACTCGTTGTAGATTCGATCAAAGCCGATCTTGATTTTGCGATAGCGAATATTAAAACAGCTAAAGATCCTACCTGCTCTACTATTACCAGTACGGTAGCAGCTGCAATGAAATCGCGTGTATGTCTTTGGGAAGGCACCTATAGAAAGTACCATACAGAAGCCGGATTACAGGCATCTGCCAATCAATGGCTTCAGGAGGCAGCCGATGCTGCACAGATTGTTATGAATGCCGGCTATTCGATATATACCGGAGCAGGTGTAGCTAATTCATATCGAAAACTTTTTATCAGTAAGACTCCAATTTCAAGTGAGGTACTCTATGCGGTTACATTCGACAATACGATGGGTGTGGTACATTCCAGCAACCGTCAGTGGACATCGGTAACCTTTGGTTCTTGTCCGAGTTTGGTTCGTCCGTTTGTAAACACCTACCTCATGCTTGACGGTACACCATTTACAAATCAGACCGATTACGCAACAAAATCATTTCCCCAAGAGTGTGTGAATCGCGACAACCGACTTGCACAAACGGTTCGTACACCTGGTTTTACAAGGATTACCGGGGGAACCACTGTTAAGACAGCACCTAACTATGCATACGCAATAACCGGTTACCAGACCTGTAAGTTTACGTTGGACGACACACAGTTCGATAATGTAGACATTTGCGACAATAATGTGATATTATTCCGCTATGCAGAAGTTCTGTTGAATTACGCCGAAGCAAAGGCTGAATTAGGATCTCTAACGGATGCCGACTGGGCTAAAACGGTTGGAGCATTACGCGCCCGTGCAGGTATCACCGGCGGTATTTCAAGCAAGCCTGTTGCTGTGGATCCCTATTTGAAAAGCACCTTCTTTCCTGACGTTTCAAATCCGGAAATACTTGAAATCCGTAGAGAGCGAGGTATAGAATTATCTTTTGAAGGATTCGAATGGTCGGATGTATGCCGCTGGAAATTAGGAAGTTCTCTTACCCGAGATTGGGAAGGCATCTATATACCTGAATTTGAAGTACCTTACGACATGAATGGCGATGGCACATTAGATGTTTGCTTTACCAAGAATCTGACTCCTGCAAATAAAGTTCCCGGCGTATATTATTTGTATGTTGGAGAAAAGCTTGCCAACGGAGCAAAGAATAACTCCCAGATAGCAGCAGACGGACATACTTTGGTGTATATGAAAGATCAGAAACGCACCTGGAATGATAAATTATACTTTTATCCGATTCCAGCCAATGATTTGGTTATGAACCCAAATCTTGGACAAAATAAAGGTTGGGATTAAACGTATGAAGGGTCGCCGGTTGTATCTTTATCGGCGACCCTTTTATATTTTAATGTATTAAATCAGACTAAGCTCTTTAGCGATACGACAGGCTTCGATCGAATTATTTACCTGAAGTTTTTCCAATATATTCTGTCGGTGCCTGCTTACCGTTTTCACACTTATCGATAATAAAGAGGCAATATCTTTACTCATCTTCCCCATATCAATCAGCTTTAAAATCTCCTTCTCCCTCCCGGTTAAAAGGTTATTACAATTATGGGTTACAAGGTCGGTTTGTTGTCCCGACAATGAATCTACAATAACGTTCCGGGGATTGGTCCCTGCAAATAAATTATAAAGGCACAAAGCCAGCCATATACTTCCGTTCGAATAGCTGGCAACATAAAACATACGATGTAATACCTGAACATAAATATCATCGGCATCACGCATCCGTATAATACTTTCCAGATGATAATCCGATCGACGGGCTTTTGGTATACTTTTAAGGAAATTAAAAAACCGAAGCTCCTGTACATGCTTTTGCTTCAAATCATCAGGGTGGATACGGGTTAATATTGCCTCCTCCCAGATAGATCCAACAGTATGCATATCCCCTCGTTTGGCCATGCCCAGCTGTTCTGCTATACCTCCATAATAAATGAAGCTTACATTTGACTTCAAATCGCTTAACACTGCAATGGAATTTTCTACTTTCGAATAATTGAAAGCGATCTGTTTACAGTCATTCAGCCGTTCCTGCTGTTTTAACTCATCAGAGAATGACTGCTTCAGCAACTCTTCGCTCAGTTGACTTACAATATCCATATGGGAAGAAGTAAAATGGTTATTAATCAGTATTGCCGTATTATCAATATAGCGTTACTTTTGCAAAAGTAAGTAAAAGAAAGCGCATACGGTTAAGGAGATTAAGAAACCATGAGAGGTTTTTAATCTCAACGACCGAACCGATAATTTGCAAATAATAAATAATATGAAAAAGAAAAAAGCTTTCGTGGCCCTATTAATAGCCATGGCTGTACAATCAGGATTTGCTCAGTCGTTAGAAAAGATGCAATGGTTCAACGAACCGCAAAAATGGGAAATAAAGGACAAAACCTTATCCATGTTTGTAACTCCTCAAAGCGATTACTGGAGAATTTCGCACTACGGATTTACTGTAGACGATGCCCCCTTTTACTACACTACTTACGGTGGAGAATTTGAGGTAAAAGTGAAAATTACGGGCAATTACAAAGAACGCTTTGATCAAGCTGGATTAATGCTTCGTATTGATCATGAAAACTACATCAAAGCAGGGATTGAATACGTAGACGGCAAGTATAACCTAAGCACCGTGGTGACACATAAAACCAGCGACTGGAGTGTTATTTCACTAGAAAAATCCATCCCGTATATTTGGATAAAAGCTGTAAGGCGACTGGATGCCGTAGAAGTTTTTTATTCGTTTGACGACAAAACCTATACAATGATGCGCAATGCATGGCTGCAAGACAATACGCCGGTAATGGTAGGATTAATGGCAGCATGTCCTGATGGAAATGGTTTTGATGTGAAATTTGAACATTTCTCCGTAAAACATTTAGCAGATATGCGCAGACTGGAATGGCTGAAGAATAATACCGGTAAATAAAACTCATAAAAGGTTTACTCCACCCCCATTCCGGAAATAAAGGTATCAAAGAAACCTTTAATTTTACTCAGGATGCGTTCGCTTACCAATTTGCGCTCTTTAACGGGCGGATTTCCATCATTACGTAACTTCAGGATTTCATCCCTGAGCGGTTCACGTTGAGTGAATATGTAATCGGAAATGATTTTTTCTACCTTATCAAACAGCAGGTTTTCATCTGAGCACAACTTCATGAAAGCCTGCTGTTGTTCTTCTGTCCAAAAACGCTCAAAAGCATCCGGGATGGCATCCGAATCCTCAATAGCAGGCAGGTTCTCACGAATAAACTTCTCAATCAGTTCTCGTTTGCTCCGGAGCTGCGTCTCGCCCGCAATCAGTTTAACAATCTCAGCATGGCGCCTCTCCTTGTCGGGGTTGTCCTTTAAATTGGCCAATAACTTCAAGATGTAAACCACATTGATTTCATCTTTATGAATTAGTTCCAACTCAAAATCCACATCATCCAGAATAGAAACCTTCTCCTTTTGTGAATCAGACTTAACCTTATCATGCAAATCGAGGTACTTACTTTTGTAATCATCAAAAAGCTGCTCATCCATGGGCAGATCCTCAAAGCAGAAATCAGAGAAAGTAGTCAGCACATTTTTCACCCGCATCACTTCACGGAACGCCTTAATAAACTCCAGCTCCTCCTCTTCACTCCGCAAATCATTCACACTATCAACCGTAGGAGTAACCTGCTGCAAATACTCGAAAGCAGCTTCAAACCGCTTTACATAATCCTCATAAGGCTCCATTAAAATCACTTCCCTCGCATCCTTGTTGCTAAACAAAGTAATCGCATCGTCTGTAGCCTGCTTCAAGTTACGGAACACCACTATATTGCCCTGCGACTTCTGTTCGTTCAGCACACGGTTGGTACGCGAATAAGCCTGAATCAAACCATGAAACTTCAAGTTCTTGTCCACATACAACGTATTAAGCGGCTTACTGTCGAAACCTGTTAGAAACATATTAACAACCAACAGAATATCAATCTCACGAGCCTTTACACGCTTTGAAATATCATTATAGTAATTATAAAACGACACACTATCCCGGGTAGAGAAATTTGTTTGGAACATGCCGTTATAATCTTCAATAAACTCGTCCAACTTCTCGCGGCTATGCACATTCAATCCATACAAAGCCTTTGCCTCCTCCACAACAGAAACCTCCTCGGGTAGAAACCCGTCAGCATCTCGGTCGGCTTCATTAGCCGCATAACTAAATATCGTTGCAATACGCAGATTATGCTCTCCTGCCTTCTTTTTTGACTTAAACAACTCATAATACTGGATAAGCACATCCACGCTGCTCACGCAAAACATAGCCGTAAATTCCCTGCTGTGCGTTTTACGGTCGTGGTTGGCCACAATATAGTCCGCAATCTTGCCAAGACGAGCCGGCGACCGCATCAACTCCTCTCTGTCAATATCTTCTACCTCAATATCAATATTAGTCCTGCTCCCATCCTTATTTTGGTAACGCCCTACATACTCCACCGAAAACTTCAGCACATTCTCATCCTTTATGGCATCCGTAATCACGTATTTATGTAAGCACTCGCCAAACAATTCATGGGTTGTACGCTTGCCATGCTCATTTTTAACGGCATTATCCGCAAAAATGGGAGTACCAGTAAAGCCAAAGAACTGCGTATCCTCAAAATAATTCTCAATCCGCTTGTGCGTCTCACCAAACTGGCTCCGGTGACACTCGTCAAAAATGAAAATAATCCGTTCACTCTTGACCGACTTCAACCGATATTCATGGCGCTTCTTGCTGATAGCCGTATTCAATTTCTGAATGGTGGTAACGATAAGTTTGGTATTATCTTCAAGCTGGCGAACCAAAATATCCGTGCTTTCGGTACTATCTACACTCCCCTTGCTGAAACCATTAAACTCCTTGGAAGTCTGGTAATCCAAATCCCTGCGATCCACCACGAATACCACCTTCTTCACTTCCGGCATATTCATTATAATCTGACTCGCCTTAAAGGAGGTAAGCGTCTTACCCGAACCCGTAGTATGCCAGATATACCCATTCTTTGTAGAGTTCTTAACCCTATCTATCAAAGCCTCCACCGCATAATACTGATAAGGCCTTAGCACCATCAGCACCTTATACGTCTGATTCAATACAATATACTTGCAAATCATTTTAGACACATGGCAGGTATCCAGAAATGAAAATGTAAACTTGTCGAGCTGTGTAATCAGCTTATTATTGGGGTCACTCCAAAAGAACGTCTGCTTAAACGATTGTGATTTATTGTTGGCATAATACTTTGTATTCACACCGTTGGAGATAACAAAAATCTGAATAAACTGAAACAAAGCCAACGAAGCCCCGTAGGAATGACGCTGGTAGCGATTGGTCTGATTAAAGGCCTCCTTCAGTTCAATTCCCCTGCGTTTCAGTTCTATCTGTACCAACGGCAGCCCATTAATCAGCAAAGTAACATCGTACCTGTTTTTATACTTCCCCTCCATAGTCACCTGGTTGGTAACCTGGAACAAATTCTGACACCAATTCTCCTGATTCAAGAAATCGAAATACAAATCCTCCCCATTATCCCGTACAATATGCTGTTTCTCACGCAGAGTAACCGCCTTGTCGAATACAGAACCTTTACTTAAGATATTCAGTACCCGCTGAAACTCCAACTCGGTAAATTCAATTCCGTTGTGCTTTTCCAACTGCAATTTCAAATTGCCCAACAAATCCCTTTCATCTTTAATAGGCACATACGTATAACCCAACAGCTGAAGCTGAGTCACCAAATTATTTTCCAACACTTGTTCCGGTTGAGTAGTCATTTCATTTAATTAAAAGTCATTAACTAATATACAAAACTAGTAATAATATTTTACTATACATAAATATAGTTTAATCAATTAATAATTTAAATAATCGCCGTCTTTCTGGTAACGAAGGTAGAACTTGTTAACTGCAGCATCCGTAAAGTGCCACTCTTTAATTTCTCTATTATCGCAATCTCTTCTGAAGACCTTTTTGATGGCCACCTTTTTGGGAAGGTTCTTTATTTCACTTATATAGAAATCATTCTTGATTTGAATATCATCGCCGGAATTTCTCATCGAATAAGTGATGATATTACTGAAGGTAACAGGCGAATTTGCCGACGTAAATTTAAGCGGTCTCACCTGTTTCTTTGAGGGAAACAACAGTAAATTACAATCACGGTAAAGAGTTTCATATATTGAATATTCAGAAAAGTATTTGGCGGTATGCGGAGGAATAGCAACGATAGGCTCCTCAGAATAAGTAACCTGGCTTGAAGTGGCTGAAGACTTTTCCTTGGCATCTGTACCTCCAAACAGACCCGGCATCAGCACACTTAAATCGGCTATCTTAGAAGCTTTGCCATCTTCCGAAACACTATTCAGCACCGGCAATCCATTCTTGAAGCCCCACACACTGACAGTCTGCTGATTTGAAAAACTCTGTGACACACTACTTGCGAACGTTCTGTTAAGCGAATAATCGTAAGCAATCCCATTCTTCACAAAGAAACTTTCCGCCAGATTCACATAAATAGTAAGATCCGATTTATTATGAAAAAGAAAACCAGCGTTTCCCCCCTCCGACCACAAGTTATAATACACTTTACAATTTGCATCCTCAAAGAACAAAGCATTCTGTTCTGATTTCAGGTTATCGCACTGGGTGGTTGCCACCTGAAAGAAAGTTGATTTACACGAGCTCAAAGCAAGAACAACAAACAACGAAAGAAATAAATGTTTCATAATAGTAATACGTTTTATCCCTATTCCCTCTGGATAAAATTAAAATAATAAAGCGGGGAATCAACCTCAAAAGGTTCGCTTCATACTAACTATGTGTTCAAAAATCAATCTCCAAAACTTATCAAATCAAATAAAGAAAGATTGGAAAATATATTTAACGAACCTTCTTAATTTTAACTGGTGCTTTATCTAATTTGCTTTGAGGCGTATAATGCCATATACTTATTCCATTTTTTGAATCAAAAGTTGTGAAGTATTTATTATTTGAAAAATTAATTCCTAATTTATATATTTTTGCTTTTTCTCGAAAAGCAAGCATAACTTCAAATTTGGGTAATAATGATTTTGAAATTTCCACTTCTGAATTGTCATTAAAAATCAGCTGTTGATATTTCTCATTCTGTAAACAACTCCATTTATTAAATTTATCAGATTCAGTTCTTGAAGTACGAACTAGACCTGCATATAAGTCAGCTAATTGAATAATTGGATACTTTTTTGAATCCAGCTCTTTAGTATTTTCTATAGCTGGAAACAAATTAAAATTGGATTCATCAAATAACTGCATCTGCAATTTATCCTTTGGAGACAAATTAGTATTTTCTATAAATTTTACAATATCATTTTTCCAGTCTATTGCGGAAAATTCATCTGGAAAGAAATGCCAATTTGTTTTTATTTTCCAACTTTTCAACATAGATTTCATATTATGATAATACATTCTCTTTAAATTCTCTATATCGCATCGATTATGAATATTATGTCTAGAATCATGTTTATCCCATACTATTATGTGAATCTTAATTTTTCCAGCTTTGAGAAATTCAAAGCTGGTTAATAAAAATTTATTAGCTATTTCCTTGTTTATCCTATTATTAATATCCTTAAACTTAATCTCATTTTTTGCATATTTAGTTAATATTTCAAATAAAGCATTATGCAATTCCTTCGCATGAGTATAGCTGCAAGAAACCTTTGCTATACTACCGTACTGACTATCGGCATCCCACCCTGATTCATCACTAAAAATGTAATGTTTATTATGAATTTCCATCAATGAATATTATTATAATACCAATATGTAATTTTACGGTTATATTTACATCTAATTTCCTAATACTAAATAAACATTTGTTGTAATAGGCCCTTTTTCCATGATTCCATCCTAACAATCTGTTTTCCACAATAATCTATCTTATCATCTATGGATAAAAGTAGTTTTGCTATTTTTTGTTGTTCAGGGAGAGATGGGGTAGTTAAAATAGTCTTAGCTAGCTCAGTTTGATTAATACTTGCCTGACTTACAGCCTGATTACACACACTTTTAAAATAACATCTGATGCTTTCTAAATTTAGGTAATAAAACAAGAAGAAACTATCAAAGGATTTCCTTGTTCGTATACACAATAGATTCATGCCATGATATAAATCTAAATCACAAAATGCAATCGCTGTTTTTCCAATATGAGATACGCTATTAATATTGCTAAATAATATATCACCTTTTAAAAGTTTATATTCCTCTAAACCGACATTCATATCAATATAACCAATACGCTCAGTATTTATTGTGCCATCACTGATAGTTTCAATTCTTGTCACCTTAATACCATCAGTGTTTCCATTTTGGTTTTTACTCAAACCACTTCGAATACTTGCGACATCCCCTAATGTTTTTTCTTGCCAATCGGGGAAGTCTTGGTTGTTGTTGTCTTTGAAGCGGAGTTCTTGGGAAAACAATTTTTGCATTACCCCTTTTTTATATTGTTCCAAAAAGGTTTTCTTCTTTTTCAGCTGGATAAGTTTTTCATCTACTGCCGTTAAAAAGGTTGCTATTTTGGTTTGCTCAGGGAGTGTAGGAAACTTAATTTCAATACTTTTTAAAATCTCAGTATTGATTGATGGCATTGTTTGCCCTACAGCTATACTACGAACCTTTTGTTTTGATTCTTCTTTTTGAAAAAATATATTATAAAATTTGGGCGTTGATTGCTCTTTATCAAATCTTATTCTCAATAATCTTCCAGAAAACAACCAACCATTCTCATTAGGGCCAATCAAAGAATTCCTATCAACTGAACCGACTCTGCTGAAAACAATATCACCCTCCTCTAAAAGATACGATTTTAAACGTTTTTTGTCTTCTTCAGACACCAAAGGTAGATTCTTGTGAACTATTCCTAATTCATCTAGATGTTCAACTGTAATAATAGGAGTTCCAATGCTTACATAATCATGTTGATGTAAAATTGATCCAAAAGGCCCAGTTTTAACATCCGCTATCTCCCCCAACTTCTTCTCTTCCCACTCTCCTGTAAACTCGGGGAAGCGGAGCTTTGGTGTGTTCTTTTTCTTTTCCATGGTTAGAAGGGGGTTGGGATGTTTAGTTCTTTGCAATAGGAGGCGATGTTTTTGTCGGTCTCGGCCATTGCTTTATCAAGGGCTACCAGCTCGGCTGCCAGTTGGTTGATGTCGATGCTTTCTTCGGCTTCGAAGGTATCAACGTAACGGGGGATGTTCAGATTGTAGTCGTTTCCGGCTATATCGGCAAGGGTAGCCAGTTTGCTGTATTTGGCTTCTTCGCTTCGGTTACGATAGGTGGTAACGATCTTTTCGATATCCTCGTTGCGCAACACGTTCTGGGTTTTCACCTTTTCGAAATGCTGGCTGGCATCAATAAAAAGCACGTCGTTGGGGTTCTCACGGCATTTTTTAAATACCAGAATACAGGTAGGAATGCTTGTGCCGTAAAAGATATTGGCAGGCAGACCGATCACGGCATCCAGGTAGTTACGTTCTTCAATCAGGTAGCGGCGTATCTGCAGCTCTGCCCCACCCCGGAACAATACTCCGTGAGGTAATACAATGGCCATGGTGCCGTTGTCTGCCAGCTGATAAACCATGTGCTGAACAAAGGCAAAGTCGGCTTTGCTGGAAGGCGCCAGCTTACCGTAATGACTAAAGCGGTCGTCCGTCATAAA
>Ga0074193_1001667_pt1 | contig 25188 bp, 16 predicted proteins | sample EPASupsiteHSE605_FD_64523 | JGI IMG/M metagenome (GOLD analysis project Ga0074193, IMG submission 64523) | Bioremediated contaminated groundwater from EPA Superfund site, New Mexico - Sample HSE6-05 | ecosystem: Environmental > Aquatic > Deep subsurface > Groundwater > Contaminated ... | reverse complement strand
CTCATTGTACACTGGCCTTTTTCGCCGGAATGCTGGCCGCAATCGAATCGGAATGCTGGCCTTTTTCCCATCGGAACGGTGGCCTTTTTCCCGCCGGAATGGTGGCCGGATTCAACCGGAATACCCAGTTCATTACGGACCCTTCCGCAATGCGCTCACCAACCGGCCCTACCGGGGGATGAACATCCTGTTACTGAACCTGGTGGCGCTTGCCCGGGGCCATGCCGACCCCCGCTGGCTCACCTTCCGCAATGCTGAGCAGTTGGGCGGCCATGTGTGCAAGGGCGAGAAAGGGGCTTCCATTGTTTTCTGGAGGTTCCTACCCGCCAGGGACCGGGACGGCGATGCCGAGCCGGACGCGCTGACCGATGACGATCAGGAACGGAAGCTGATCCCCTTTGCCCGCAGCTACACGGTATTCAACGTGGAGCAGTGCGAGGGGTTGGAGCTACCGCCGCTGGTCGAAGAAGAAGCGTCGAATGTGGACGAGTGCAATGAGTTGGCGGAGCAGATCCTGGCCCTGCCAAATCTGAAGCATGGCGGCAACAAGGCCTGCTATCTTCCGGGTCCGGATCTGGTGCTTCTGCCGCATCGATCCAGCTTCGAGCATGATGATTTTTACTATGCCACTGGCTACCATGAAATCTGCCATTGGACCGGTCATCTCGACCGGTTGAACAGGATGTTCGGCACCCGCTTCGGTGATCTCGGCTATGCTTTCGAGGAATTGGTGGCCGAGATCGGCGCTGCCTTCCTCGGTGCCCATACCGGCATCCCCTTTGAGAATATGCGTCATCCGGAGTATATCCACCACTGGTTGCAGATCCTCCAAGGCGACAGCAAAGCCATCTTCACCGCCGCTGCCAAAGCCCAGCAGGCCGCTGACTTTGTCCTCGACAAGGCAGGAATTGTCTGTGATCAGAAAGAAACGCTGCCGGCGGCAGCATAAAGAACAAGGCTCAAGAAACGAAGAAACCCCACAAATATAAACGGCTGCTCCGACCATAACGGTTGGGCAGCCGTTTTTTATTGCCGACTTGATGGGTTAAGGAGGACAAGAAACGGGGCCTTTGGCCAAGAAAGAATAAACTGGGTGTTTGAAGAAACGAAGAAACAGGTTGTTGAGGTCAAGATATACAGGAGATAGTTTGACTCGGAGCAGAAAACGTGGCGCGCCCCCTAATTTTCAAGCGGCTGAAAAATTGAATGATATGTCGAAATTACGATCTACATCTCATGTGGTGCCAATCCAAATGCGTGGCCAATTGGATAATATATATCTTGCCACTGATACTTGACTAAATTAGTCCCCGCATACCTAGTTTTATAGTTTCCTCTGCGAAGAAGTTTTCCGCTGGAACTGGGCAATACATGGAGCAATGGTGCTATGTATACGGGGTCTCCGCGACCACTAGAAATTGATCATAAAGATGTGCATATTAACCAGTGCATAAATCACCGAACATTTCGGTGTATTTGATAATGGGGTGCCGGAAGAAACTCTTCACCTTGTCCTTGAGCTGTTGGAGTGTTTGCATGATGGTGATCACCCGTTCATTGAACTCTTTTTTGCCTCCATGGGACATTCGGCCCGTGTGATGGTTTTTCAGATAGTTCCACACCAATTCGTCAGGATTCAGTTCCGGAGAGTAAGGCGGCAAGTGAAAAAGCCTCAGTTTCCCCTTGGTTCCGGCCACAAATTTCTGCACTTGCTCCGAGTGATGCACAGGATGATTGTCCATGATCAGAAATACAGGTGCGGTTGCATCGGCAAGCAAACAGCTGAGAAACTCGCAAAACACTATGCCGTTCACGTTGTTTTCTGTGGCCATGAACCGCAACTCGCCCTTGGGGCTGATGGCGGAAATCACGTTCACCTTGAAACGTGCGCCTGTGGTGACGACTACCGGCGTCTTGCCCTTGGGCGCCCAGGTGGTTCCAGAATGATAATCGGAGCGTACCGACGCCTCGTCGCCAAAGAAAATGTCGGCGCCTGCCTCCAGGGCCATTTTTTTAATCTCGGGAAAATCTTTGGCCATCCAGTCAACAACAAGAGGTTGTTTTTGCTGAGATGCTCTCCGGACAGGACGCTGAGGACTGAGACCAAGCTTGTGCAGCAATCGTCCCACAGAGACATCGCTCAAGCGAACATCAAACTCGCGCCGGATCAATTCCCGCACCATACTTCTGGTCCAAAGCGCAAAGGGAAATTTCAATTGGCGAGGATCTCTGCCGACAACCAAACTATAAATCTTCTGCAACGCTGCACCGGGAAGTTTAGGCGGACGGCCGCTGGCTTTGCTGCTCCGCAGCGCTTCGATTCCACCTTCCCGGTACTTAGCGATCCATTCATAAATACGAGGACGGGTGAGCCCAAGCGTTTTAATGACGACTTCGGGACTTTCCCCGGCTTCAACTCGCTTCACGGCACGTATGCGGATTGCTTCAAGCGCCTTGCGATTTATTTTACGCCCATCGAATTCGTTCATGGGCAGAGCATACCATATGTACGCTTATTTATGAACTGATTAATAACTAACCATGTGATCGCCAAGCTCTAAACTGTACATTTTCTCAGAGACAGTGTTTATTCTCACTTCTCCGCTACTGAATTCTTTTATAAATCCATTAAGATGACTTACCTCATGTTCATCATCTGGATCGTGAAATATGAAAACAGTTACAAAAGATTTTTCGTGTAACCATTCGATCGCAGAGAATATAAATCTTTCTATTTTTGGATAGCAAAATTTTCTACCAGGATACAGTTTCTTGAAAAATATATGTGCTAAATATATTTCATTATTAATGAATTGGTAGTCCAAATACATTACTCGATATTTTGCCGGCTGTCGTTGCATGCGCTCTCTGTATATTGTTCTTACATCTGCTACGCATGCGGCGGCATTCCGATTTATTTCTCTCCCCGTAAAACGTATTACGGTATAGCCGGCTCGTGTTAGGTAACGTTGACGGATTGCATCTTTTTCGAGCTGCTCTGGTGTTGAGTGATATTCATGCCCATCAAGCTCAATAATTAATCGAGCATCCTTTAAAATAAAGTCACACGGTAACGTCCATGTTTTTCCTTGTCGCCAAACCAAGATTCTTGCTCAATTGCGGTGGCTAAATCCCCAAGTTCCTTTGAAAACTCAGCTTCAATATGTGACGCCCCTCTTGGCCTGTACCATCCAGGAGCTGGCTTAGGATGCCCTGCATATTTCATTCAATCCCCTTGCCTGGAACAGTATATATTTACGTTAAATTAGAGTTTTACCGAAGTGCTTACCTAGCTCAACGGGATAAAAAGGGTCAGGGCCAAATTACCCTGTAAGAGCTTTATCTTCGATAAGCATATTTCAGAGATATGAACTCCTAACGTGATGATCACCGAATTATCCATTGCATTATTCTGTTATTAAAAATCCGCGACAAGAGTTTAAAATCAACTTGCACCCTTGCCGTTTTCTTAAAATTCAAGTCTCAATTTGAAATGATCACGAATGACTTCCAGACGACGAAGAAGGTCATCGTAGGTAATGATGTCTAATACGTTACGGTATTTGCGGCGAATGACTTCAAAGTCGTTTTTTTGTTCATCAGAGAGTCCTTTGTCACGGCCCATGATGACTAGGCCACTCGGGTTCACGATTTTGATTTCCATATTATCTGGAAGCTCAGATGCGTACTTTTCTTTGATTTTCACCTCACCCACTTGGCCCCAGCGGTTGAAATGATAAAGATATTTCTCAACCTGCATGATCGTGCCGCCTAATTCGCGCATTGGTACGTGGTTATCTCGGTAGCAGTTAGAGGTGACTAGGTGCTGATCTGATGGCTTCTTTATTTCAATTACATCGATGAAGCCTGAGGCATCGACCAATAGGAAATCGACACGTCGAGTTTTATTGGCCCAGCTGTCATTGACAGGGCCTTCTTTCAAAGCTCGTATGTATCGCGGAAAAATAAGGAGGATGATTTGAAGAATTTCATCTTGCCATTGTTTTTCAGAATAAATTGAAGAATGCTGCAGCATCTCTTTCATCTTGCCGACAAGTTGATCAAATTTCTCCAACTCATATTGGGCAACTATTTCTAGAGGTAGACTACCCTGATAAGATTCTTTCTTATTCAGATATTTTTCGTGCTCAATCTGAAAGTCTTTCTCAATGGGAAGATAGTTTCGAATAATTGAAGAAATTCGTGCCCTGGCATAACCATTCATTTCGTAGGTGTTTGGAAATTTTTTTAGCAACTGATCGAACACTTCGGCAGGCATCGCCCCTTCGGAATCACCGCCAATGGTCAGTGACTCAAGGCCGAAATCATTGAAACGTCGAAAGATCGAGATATTCCGTTCGGCGCAAAAAATCTTTCTCTCCAGGCGTATTGAAACGTGAATGCCTAGGTCAAAATTGATGCCTAAGACGTTGCGGTCTATGCAATAGTATCCCGCTGAAACGACTCCGATTCGGAAAACGAAAGATACCTCGTCAGATTCAACGACTTCCTCGTCCAACTCGACCAGGCGCTCTTGTGTTACATGAAAGACGCGGCCGCTGACACTTGCTTTTCCTGTTTTTTCGAGTTGGTGACTTAACCACTCTCCCGAGTTATTCTCTGGGGTATAAATCAGTAAAAGGTCAGGGCCATCTTGCTCTCTTTCGAAATGGATCATGAGGCTACAAAAAAACGCGGAATGTTACTTTTGGTAAAATTTTCCCATGTAAATCATTTGCAAGATCGATGAGAATGTAATTTGCTATCAATATGCTTCTTTTTTTAACCTTAAACGTGTGAGACAACAGCTTAATATAAAAAATAAAAACAGGTTTTGTTACGTATACTTCAGAGATATCTTTACTTCTATCGCAATAATAAGTCCGCCCCCTTTTCTCTGTTTAAAACTCCTGACATTTTTCGACACTCCTTCAGGGGCATCTATGTCTTCTATCACCTGTCATCCTACTCTATTGATGTCACTATAACATCAGCCCCCTGTTCACTTAGATGCGTAGCAAAACGATCAGCTAGATTCGCCGGAACCGCAAAAGCTAGGAGCTTCTGAGCCCTTGATGCGGCTACATAAAGTTCACGGGCCTCTTCCGCCTTGTCATTAGAAATTCCAGTCTCCAGAAAATCGAGGATGCTTCCGAGTGTCTTGGACGTCGTGACTACACAAACCGCCGGAAATTCAAGACCCTTGACTGAATGTATGGTTTGGGCGGCCATACCATCAGAGGACCCTGCGGTTAGTATTGCGTCGATGCCTTCGTTCCATTTTAACTTTTTGCCGATTGACTTCGCTGCTTCAGTACTGACATGTTTGGAAAACTGCTCTTTCGCGTGCTCATGCCACGCACGGACATCAGCAAACCGATCTGTATCAAACCTGAGTTCCCGAAGCAGATTTATCGCACTTGAACGCCAACTAAGCGGATCGACGTCCTGTTCCTGGATATGTTGGTAATAGGAGCTATCTGAAAGAACGCCATCTATCTCAAGGATTATGCGGTGAACAGCCTCCGTTGCCGCCTTCATATGGTTGTAGCGCGGCGCAAAGTGGAAGTTCATGACAGCTTCGGCAAGACGTAGCGTCATTGCGGCGCTTCCATGGCTCACGGGTTCACCGACAGCTTTCGCGGCGCTGGCCCAGGTAGCAGCCACAACTGGGCATGCTGAGATCTCTTCACCTTTTCCCTGAAGCAATTCAACAAAGCACGGACCTATTAGCGGAGAAACACCACGGCCTTTGTAGGACAGGACGTATACCGCATGTGGCAATTCTTTGTAGACACCCAAGGCTTGATCTGGCTGAATTCCCCCAACAGAAGGACGCAAACGCGCGATAGCCTTGCATATATTTGGTGTTGAGCGGAAATTCCCGGAGAGCTGAAAGCGATTTTCTTCGGCGAACTGTTCCCGAAAAGCGAAAAGCTCGTCGGTCACGCCACCGCGAAACTGGTAGATTGACTGGTAAGGGTCGCAAATGATTTTCACTGGCAGACCCAAATCCCGCAACCATCCAATAATGCGCAAATCGTCTGGGTTACAGTCCTGAGCCTCATCAACAATGACTTCCAGAAAGCGGCTACTCAGAGCGCGGGCGAGACGACCAGATATGTCTGGATCCTCCAGACGCGCCAGGGCAAGTTGGCGGGCATCATTAAAGCTGAGCTGTCCGCACCCGTTCAGTCGAGAGCGCAACTTGGTTGCCGTCGTCTCATACTGCTTAATCTGAGAACCTTTTCGTTTCGTTGGATCGAACCCGGTGCGCTTCGCTGCATCGTGATCCATGACACCTGTGTTTCGATCGAAACAATAAAATGGGATAGGTTGCGCACCGTTAAATGGTGTGATGGGGAGTTGCTCGATGTCGGGGATCAAACAAGGCCGACTATCTGATCCGGTCACACCAAACGGCGCGACGAAGAACTGCCAGACAAAACTATCGAAAGTTCCGAGAAAACTGGGATAAATCGGAATCGGAAGGACAGCCCTTTGCCTAAGCCGCTTTTCGAGTTCCGAGATCGCCGCTTTCGTGAATGATAGAAAGGCAACCCCGCGACCAGGGGGCATACCTTCGAAAATACCGGCTGCTCTCTCGACCATGACCCTGGTTTTTCCGGCACCGGGGCAGGCATTGATGAAGGCTGCTCCATCACAGTTGATGACGGCTTCCTGTTCCGGCGTAGGTGCAAACCCGTTACAGCTCATCGTACCAACGCCTCAATAGCTTGCTGCATATAATTGGGCACAGAAAAAGCCTCACCCTCTGCAATCTTGTCTGCAAGAATATGTGCGAAGTCACCCTTACGGGTTGTTTCAAACAAGTCCTGAATGGCGCTAGCCTGTTCATCACCTGTTTTGCTGATGGCGGCGTCCCACTTTTCCTCCGATTTTGGATGTAGCTCCAGATAGACACTCTTAAGGATGTCCACATTACCAGCGGAGACAAGGTCAGGTTCGAGAGAGTAAGTATTGAAGAAGACATCAAGTGCGTCGTCCGCTCCGGCTTCTTTCGCAAACGCCTTAAGATCTGCCTTGCGAGTTTCTCCCGGCCAAGGCTTTCCTTCTTTTGTCGTCAACTTGTCGCCATCCGTGACAACTACAAGCCGGTCAGTGATGCGAGTACCTTTGAAGGCTGCTAGCAAGATTTTGGCGTAGGGTGAAAAATCAGTGCCATCAATCGGTACGAAAACGGCGGATCGGAATATCCTGAGCGCTTGCTGGTTTCCCTTCAGTACGTGGTGTTTCGCAATAACCGGGAACAACAACGCCTCGGCAATACCTTCGACCAGTAAAACTCGGCCACCGAAAAGTAGGGCGGATTTTGTGACGTCGAGATAGCGATCAATCTTGCGCCGCTCTTTATTGCTCAGCCCGAGCCTGGCTAAGGGAATGCATCGCGTCTCGCGACGTGTCATGGCTTGGTCCGTTGATGATTCTGCGACGGACACCGCTTCTACTGGTTCCTTTTCAGGTGCTACTTCCTGCGTTGGCTGCTTCTCAAACGTTTGTGTCGCATCGGCTTCAACGCCGGTATATTGCACCGCTGGCCGAACCACAGATCGAACGAAGACCAGGTTTTCATTTGACACCCATGCCGACAGATTGGGTGAGTGGGTTGCAACGATAATCTGAATATTTCCGGCAGGTGCGTTCGGATCATCTTTAGGATTGAGAGATCGCTCGGCACGTTCTTCAAGGAAATTCAGGACAGCGGCTTGTAGCTGGGGATGAAGATGAGCCTCTGGCTCCTCAACCAGAAACAGGGTCAATTCCGCATCATCGACTTTCTCCAATTCCACCGCGATCGTCGCTAGGTAGAGGAGATTGGCAAAACCGTGCCCGGAATACTGGAGGTCTTCGGGTATGATGCCGTGATCAGCTAACTTGAATCGCAGGTCGCGCGCAATATCAATCAACTTCTCGTCCGTGCTGAAACCAAGCACAGCATTTTGCTGACGAACACCCACTGTGAGTGCCTCCAACCCAGTATTCACAGCTGTGCCGACATTGATCAGGATCTCATCACCACTATCGCGCCCGAGACTTTTCGCGACCTCTTTGGGATCACGCCCATCTAGAAAATGTTGCAACAGAGCGTGGATGCGTGTCGGATTTCCAGACGCCAATGCTTGTTTTGCATCACGCAAAGGAGGCAGATAGACGTGCCGTATCATTTCATGGCAGCCGGGTTCCGGGGCAGCCTTAAAACGACCGGCCCAGAGTGTCGGCCGATTTTTGGTTTGGCTCCCGGTCGAAGGGTAGGTCAAACCGAAGCATGCTTCTTCAAGCGTATCGTCCGTGGTGGCGGACAGGAGCCGCCCCTGCTGTGCAGGCGTAAGTGGGGAGAAACGTGCAGTAAGTTCGAATGGCACATCTTCATTACCGAACCGAGTGTCGGTCGATTCGCAATAGATATCGCGGCGGTCGCCAAGAGGCGGCGAGATTAAACGGATTGCATCGATCAGATTGCTCTTTCCTCCGTTGTTCTCGCCAACCAGCACGGTAAGCTGCTTCTCGAACGTAACTTTCTCATTCACGAATGATCTGAAGTTGACCAGTTGCAGCTCTCTTAATTGCATAACTCTTAGTCCATCGCTATTTATTTGTTCTTTTTACACAGAGCACAATTCGTCACTCGAATAATGCTCATCTTGTAAAGTCAATTGCCCCCAAAACCTGCGCAGGTTTGTGCCAACGTGAACATCTGCGGCTTGCCCCCAGAATGTTATTGTTGGAATTAAAGCTTTAGCTCCAGAAACAGAGCCAACCACCATTCTCTTTTGATATCTTGACGCTAAGGTGGTGTTCAAGAATCATCCCGCGAGCCAAATCAATATTCTCACGGAATCCTGACATATCTTTCAGTTCGGACTTGAAAAATTCTTCTACGCCAAACGTGAGCAGGTTGTGTATTTCGCTAAAATCGGCCAACTCGCTTGGTGGCACAATTGATGAATTCCCGAGCGCTGTTTTGTATATTCCAGCAGCAATTTTAGTGAACTGAATAGGATACAGCCACGCAAGACCATTAGCGAGATAAGCAACATTTTGGATATTCTTTTCTGTTTTCGCTCTGTCCAGTGCTGTTTTTGTTTTATTAAGCGGTGACAACTCTTGTTCACATGCGTGTTTAAAAAATGAATCGGTGTAATAGCGATCTCCGTAGAAACAGGCCCCGGCTTCACCGACGAGAACACTGAACTGGTGATTGTTTATTGCGTCAAAGTCATCATGTTGAAGTCGAAGTTCATTCAACTCATATACATTTCTAGGAGCCGTTTCATTAAAACGGCAGTGTCCGAGTTCGTGAGAGATAATGAACGGACCGTATTGCAAGTCAGCTGGCCAGTCCATGAGGTTTTCGCCGACACTCATAAAGCCCTGAAGACAGAGTTCCATCACATAGGCATGAAAGAGTATGCGATGCGATGGAGTCCCTTTGACGACATGAGTCTCAGTTTTTCCAACACCGAGATAACCACTATTGTCGGTGTAGCCACTACCAGGGAAAAGATCATTTACCGCCTGACCGTAAGTCTCATCGGTTGCAACTGCCACGGTTTCCACAAGTGCAGTATCAACACCGACTCGTTCAGCAATGGACGTAACTAACTGGCTCATTATAGACTTCAGACCACCCGATCCAAGTCCTTCTTCGATATACAGTTTTACGTCCATACAATGTCCTTTCAGATGCTATTAATACCGTGGAATTTTAACATATAATTATGCGAATCTGCATATCACCATAAAAAAATGATATGCGAAAAGACGTCATCATTTACTGAAAATTTTCTTCTCAAGAAATACACATTATTCCAATCCTTGTTGACTTGGCTATTTTGATTCAGATTACAGCCCGTCTCTCTATCGAAGGTCACGATCGACAGGGGAAAGATGAACTAATGCTAAGTTGAAGGACAGTGCCTTTGTGCTAAAACGCGTCAACTCCGGATTATGTTGAAGATTATTCGTACCTCACTCACACAATCCATCCTTGTTTGTTAGGTATCTGTGTCGTCTCCGTTGATTTTATCTGCTGATGTCAAATTAGGCCATGATACTCGTGCATGTTTACCTTCACCTTTTGAAAGCTCTTTTCTACGAATAAATCGTCCTTCAAAGGTAAAATCTTTTGTTATTTTCACTACCAACAGCTTATTAAAGTTGCCAGCTCGTTTAACTTGAACTTGCTCTCCTGCTTTCTCTGGAGAAATAGTTTTTATTTCAATAAAATCGTTACCCAGCTTGCCATCTGAACCTCTGGTATGGGGCCTATGCCGTTTAATACCATATTCGATTTCAGCATATAGCTCTCCTAACTCGCCCCAAATTTGCAAGTAACGCCCTGTGAGTGCGTGGTAAGCGATGGCATTATCGACCAGACTTTCGAAAATCATGACTATCTCTGGATCAGGCTCTGCGTCTCCCGCTGTAAATTCATCCTCGTATATAAGTTGCCACTCCCAAGGGTTATATCCACAAGCAGCAGCCTCAGCTATTTGGTCTGGGCTATAGCCATCGTTATGCATATCGTGCAGAAAATCCCAATCGCTCATATATTCTCCTGCCTAACAATTTATTATCCGGTTTCCTGAAATCATGCATTTTTGAGGGATACCAAGAAAATGGCTATCTCTTGCAAATCGAGTTGACAAAGTAATTTGGGGCAAATTATCGTTGGAGAGTGACCACTTCTAAAGTCAAACTATTTCCAGTAAGTCTTAACTCAGTAACAACACCTCTTGCTCAAGACCAACGCCATATTGATCCAGCAATTTGACGAGTTGGCGGACCTCTTGGTCCTCTGTTTTTCTCAGCCTATCCAACACGGAAGCACTGCTTTGCAACAACTCCTTTTTACCATAACGGCTTAATAGCACTCCCAGGTTTGCCGGAAGATAGAGTCTCGTGCGACCAGGGCAAGCAATTTTGATTCGCAGATACTCATCAAGCCCTACTGGATCGTAATCACCGCAGTGCAGGATGCTTGCTTGAAGCATCCCAGGTGAGGCAAGCCAGTCCAAAATCCTTCCACTCAACCTTCCTTGAGTATAAAGCGCGAGCTGCGCCCCGGTGTTGAGTTTTTCGATATTCCAGAAAAACTCGAGATTTTCGACAATGGCCAAAGTACCGTCATACCGCCATTGTCGGTCATCAATGCGCAAGGCCGCCACTCCTGCCGTGCTGGTCCACGCTACGACCGGGACGGTTTCACCATTGACGAATAGTTTGCAGCCATCGAACCCTCGAAGAAAGGCTACCGGTGGAATGGTTTCGCTCGTTTTTTTTGAGTCCCGCAGTTCTGCAATAGCCCTGCTTCGCGGCAAGACTTCTTCAGGGCACCCATCGACACCGGAGGGAAAGCATTGACCAAAAAATCGTTCAACGGCTTCCCTGTCGTACACCACTACCTTTCTGCCAGCACCGCTTCGCTCCTCTTGTAAAACTCTCGTTTCAAAAAGACTTTGCAGGCGAGTACGGTCACGTTCAGCAAATCTGCTGGCAGGAAGATGGCCTTGTTCCAGGAGTTGCCATAATTTTCCAGCCAGATGATCAACCGCCATGCGAATTCCCCCGTTCGATCCGCAACAACGAGGTGTCAGGGGCCAGTATGATGCGGCCATCTGTTTCACGAAGGAAATAAAGGGAATCCGCCGCCTCCATCGCCTCCGGGCTGGCCAGAACGGCAATAAAGCCCATTTTTCGAGCTTCCTGAACAATGGAGGTCAGATTGTCCCGATCAAGGCTGGAGGCCTCATCGAGATAGAACGGAATCGAGACTTCCTTATCGCGAAGTAGCCCTTTGAGCAGCAACAGGTTGATCAATACCTTGATGGTGATGGTTGTGCCGTTGGATTCAATTGCATCAAGGTGAGGGTAACGTCGGGTCTGCCCGTCTGTGCTGGTGACTTCGAAATGCAGGTCAAAGAGGTCGCTCAGTTCCACCCGCCTATGTTGTTTGAGTAACTCGCCCAACTGATTTTGAGCCTCGCTGACAAGGTTGCGGTCGAAGAAAAGCGGCATGGCCTCTACCTCGACCAAGGTTTTTATCCGCTCCGTCCATTCAGGATGTTCGCGCAATTCCAATCGTAATCGGGCTAAATTGGAAATGGAAACAGCGCCGAGCCGGCGGTTGAGTTCTTGGATACGTGTTTTCAGGGTTTCCAGATCCTGATTCAACCCCTTAAAGGCACTTTGCATCCCGGCCGCCAGACTCTTCCACAACTCCTGGACAGCCTTTTCTCTTTCTCCCAAGGCTTCCACCTCGGCTTGCAGGTTGGCAAGCGTCGCGGGCTCATCTTCGCCGACATATTTTCCGTAGGTTTGTTGCTCGATGCGCCGGAGCTCCTCGACGAATCGGCGAGCGACTTCGGTCTGCTCTCCATATTTGCGCTCGTAGAGTTCCATCAAGATATCCAGGCCTTTCGTCTCAATGGTGGATGGTTCCACAGGCCAGGATGGGTCGGGTGCAGGAAGCGCATGGATCTTTCGCAAGAGCTTATCGCGCCGTGAGGCCAATTCACGCAACTGCTGATCAAACTGCCGTCTTTCCTCGACCAGTTTCAACTTTCTGGCGGCCAGGTCAACCAGTTGTGCTGTCAGTTGGGCCTTTCGTTTTTCACAGTCTTTCTTCTCCTGCATCCGTTGTCGGATGATGGGTAATCGTTGTTGGAATTCCTGGTAGGCGCTCAGGAGATGACTGATCTGCTCCCACTCCTTGTGGAGTTGTTCTTTCTGACGTCTGATTTGGGCCGCATTTTCAGCCGCCGCAAGAATCCGCCTTTCTCTGCCAAGAGCCTCCTGGTGTTCAACAATCTGCTGATCCAAGGCATTGGCATCCCGATAGGCTGCCAGATCTGGTGATTTCAAGGCCTCAAGCACTATTCGGACTAGTTCATCATCATAGACTCCATGCTGGGTCCTGCCGGTAAATTGAGTGAGTGCTTGGGCTAGAAGTTGTTCATCTTTTATGTTTAATCCGGCATCACCATGGATGAGTCCAAGGATTTCAGGGTTGATGATCCGAAAAATGTTCTCCATGGCGCCATCTGGCAACAACGGCAGCAGTTTCCCGGAAACATTGCGGGTAAACTGTTCGAGTCGAAGTTGCAGTTGCGATAGTTCTCTCTCCATCTTTGAGACCCGATTGCGCACCTGATCCACCGAGACGTCCTCTGCCTGCCCCAGTGAAGCCCCGAACTCATTGATCCGCCTTTCCAAATCTGCTTTTTTGCCCTGTTCGAAATCGACCAGGAAATTTCGGAATCGCTCGCCGTCCTTTTCGTGACGATCGAGTTCCCAGTCGATTTTGCCAAGCTCCTGGAGCACAATATCCCGTTCATGACGGAATTTTTTCTCCTCCTCGTCGCGACTGTTTTCTTGTTCGTTGAGGTGGGTGATGGATGCTTGGATAGTGCGGGTTTGCTCGTGTAATTCAACCTCTGTTTTTTCGAATGCGGTGCGGACTTCCTGCCACAATCCCGGGAGCAATCGTCGCAAACCATCTCGGGTCGCAGCCAGGTCGAGGGTCCGCCTTACATCGTCAACGATTACCCGAAGATCTCGCAATGACTCGGCTTCCTCGCAGACTTTCCGGTACTGGCTTGAATAGACGACCTCAAGGTCGATGACCCCTCGTTGACGAAAATCAGACCGATGAATTTCAAGTAAAAACTGCTTGAGTTCGTCCTGCCGGAGATGGGCCAGGCGCAGCAGGTTGCCGAATACCGCTCGGAAGCGCTCGTAGTGATCGGCCTGTCGGATCGGTACAAGCCCAAGATTAACCCCTTTGCTGTCTCCCTGACCGGTGAGGGCAGCCCGTATCTGGCGGGGCTCAAGTAAACGAAACTCCCTGGTTGCCAGACGACTGTGAATTTCGTCAGAACTCCGAATACGGCGGTCCGCATCGAGATAATCGTCCGCGTCATATTGCCCCTGATAGGCAAAGCGTCGGAATTCGTAGCCACGGATGGGTCCTAAACCGTGCACACCAACCATCTGGTAGCCGGTGGGTGTCAGGCACTCGAACAGGATGTAACTATTCTGATCAGGGAAATAGTATTTCCTGGTCTCGGCCATCTCACGGGAAAAATGCATATTCCGCTGATCGTCGATGTAGAGGAACTGCAGCACCGCGATCAACGAAGTTTTGCCGATATTGTTGGGGCCAACCAGATGCAGCGGATTGATCAGCTCCACTTCGCCATAGTCATACTTGCCGGCTCGCAGCAGCACTAACCGTGTTGGACCGACAATGTTCATGGTGTCTGCTCCTGGGATTGATTACCCTCATCCCGGTTGAGAATCTCAATGCAGACATCAAAAAACCGGTACGCTGGCGCCCGAAAATTGAAGGTATTATCGGTGTTGCGTTGAATGAAGCCAAACCGTTCAAGTTGGCGAAGGAGGCCGTTCAGGTCATCTTCCCCAGATATCCCCGCCTCCTTGAGATATGCTCGATAGCGGGCACTTCTAAAATGGGGGAGATCGACGACGGAAAATGTCCGGGTCATGAGGGTGTCAACGACCGGCTCCCCTTGATCGGAAAGGAATTCAATGAGGATGAAGACAAACATCGCCATTCGGGAGGCCTGCGGACTGAGACTGTCCTGGCCGCGAAAATAGAAGAAATCGCGCTGATGCGCCTGCAACCGGAAACCGAGTCGGCCAAAGAGATCTTGAAAGGAGGCGAGGTTATCCCGCAAAGCCCAATAGACCTTCCCATCAGCGGCACAGATATGCCGGCCGCGACGAAGCTCGTTGAAGATCTCTTCGAGCATGGGCAGGGCAAATGGGCTTGGGTCAGGCATCACACTTTCTCCAGTCGCAAGGGTCTGGCAACGAGGGTGGCATCAGGGAGTACATAGCGCCGTTCCTCGCCGGCAAAACGCATGGTGCTCGATGGGCGCAAGAAAACCCGGCCATAGGCACGGACCAATTCACCAACTCCGGCCTCGGGATACTCTTCCAGTAACCAGGCAAGCAGGTCGTCCACCGGCAGAGTAGATGCCAGCCGGGCATACAATGCAGATGGAAGGATGCATTCCGGTGGCGCTGTCGCTTCGGTTTCGATAAGCGGTTGTGGTTGCCCGGGCTCGTACCCTTTGACCCCACTGAGATAGGATTCCAAGGAGGTGTCGGAAAAAAGGCCTTCCACCCGCCAAACCGGCAGGGCCATGAGTTCCTGGAGTTGTAAGCTACCCAAACCGGACCGATCCAATTTCTCCAGTGCAAGAGATGCCCCGCGCACCAATTCGCCCTCCCGTATGAGCGAACGGTACAACGGCTCCACCTCTCGAACCGATTCGGAAAAATCTTCGGACATTTCGCGACGCAGACGAAGCAAGCGGGCACGACAACGGGAAAACTCCCGGGTCAACGCGCCATCAATGGCAAAGGTCTTGCCGTTTGTCATCAGGCTCCGTTCCAGATCGTCAAGGCTGGCGTCCATCGCCTTTTTTACATCGATCAGGTCACGCAGCGGCTCCAGGTAGCGGTTCCAGAGGCGGTTAATGATCTCGAATCGCTCCTTGGTGCTCCGTCGTTCACGGTTGGACTTCAACTTGATCACTTCACCGATGATTGCCTCTCGGTTGCTGTGTGAGCCCTGACGAATCCGTTCGGTCGTTTGCGAAATGTCATTCAATGCCCGAAGGGCTTGGTTGCCGAGGTTTTGTCGGCTGGCGCTGTCAAGCTCTTCTCGCAATTCGCCCAAATCGGTCAAGTGGGCCTGAATCTCCGTAGCCGAAGTGAGGCGGTGTTCTCTCAGGAGGTAGGCAAGCAGATTGTGGACAGGGGTCGTCAGTTCAAACGAGGCAGTGGCATCGGGAATAGGTTCGATGATGCCATAGGAAAGGAGCTGGTCGATGACATTGAGCGGAGAAGGGTCGCTCTCCGTGGAGAGGTTTGTGATCAGGCCACGTAGATCCGCCTCGGTGAATCCTTCCCGGCGATAGAAAAGATCCAGCAGTAACGGGTAATACCGTGTAGCGAATCGAAAAAATCCTAAGGGGTTGGCGGCCATCAGTTGTGCTTGTTCAAGTGCATTTCAAATCTCCTTCATATTCCATACATCTGCGCCAACCCATGGAGTGTCATATTGGTGGCAATGCCATCGTGTGGAATCAGCACGTAACGCCAAGGTTTTCCTCCGTGGCTTTTCGCATATTCCGTGGCATTAATGCACCATTTGACGGCAACCTCTTTCTTGGCGAGCACCACAGGATCATTCATCTGATTGCTAGCCTTGGGCTCCAACATGTAGATTGTGCTCTCGGTTTCAGCGACAAAATCGGGTTGATATTCCAGATGATCCGCACCGTGACGATAAAAGATCTGGAACTGTCCCTTGGCGGGCTTGAACCATTTCGCGGCATCCCGCTCCATAATAACGGCCAGTTTGCGTTCCGCATCCGAGTCAAATTTCTGCACCGGGTACAGGCACCGCGTAAACCCGCCAAAGAGATAACGGGACATATTGCTTTTGTCCGCCGGTGAGACCTTATAATCGGCTGGCGGCTCATTGGTCTTGCAGGTGTAAGCGCTTGGTTTCAACTCGGTGAACCCTTTGCTCACCTTCACCTCGTATTCGGCAACTTCCTCCCAATGGTGCTCCTGCATCTGGACATGGATGGATCGGGCTATTTCGCGCTGATAGCAGCGCACCACATCAACAACCTCGTCCGGCTGCAGGTAGCTTTCAAAATGAAGAACAACTTGCCCCGCCAAATCATAGAGCAGGTCGGCATGGTCATCGTAGGAAATATCGTTGAAGTCCATCAGGCAGCGGACGATGTAGTTCTCCGTGCGCGGCTCATCGCTACAGCCGCGAGCCGGAGTCACAGCCATGCCTTCTCCGGTGCGGAGATATTGTACCCATAAATCCTCGGATACCGGCGGATAATTCAGGCTGTCGAGTTCGAGGGTAAACGGCTTGAATCCGGACTTCACCATACCCTTGGGCACTACCAGGATACGAGGGATATCGATGGTCTGCTCGGTCACCAATTCCACTGTCTTGGCCACAACTGCCGCGATATCCGGTTTGACCGTGAACCCTTCCAGGGCCAGCTGCGCTGGTTGTTGTGCCTCCACTGCCTTGACAATAGCGGCTTGGATTTCCGGATTCTTCAGATGGTTGACCGATGGCAGCAACTGCGGTTTGTTCTCGTACCCCTTGATCACATTCCAGGCGGTTTTTGCCACCTGTTGCTCCTGCGCTCCGGTGAAGACCGGTTGAACCTCCTGTCCTGCCATGGCGGTACTCGCAGTTACCAGGGCCGGGCGTAAACCCAGCTTGGTCGCCAGTTGCGATTGCGACACCACTGTGGCAGTTTTCTTCTCCAACTCCGAACCATCAATCACTACCGCCTGCATGCGGATGACGGAATCAGGCCGATTGGCTTCGTCGATAATTTCCTGAAACTTGTCATGGGCAACAATGTTGAGCCGATCCACCGGTGTCACCCCGGTGCGTTTTCCGTAGGGCAGCCGCAGCCCCCGGCCGATGGATTGCTCAATGAGGATGCGGGCATTGGCGGCCCGAAGCGGCACAATGGTATAGAGATTAGTCACATCCCAACCCTCTTTGAGCATGTTGACGTGGATGACGATCTCGGTCGGCTCCTCGGTCTGTTCTACCCGCAGCAGCTTCTCAATCATTTCTTCCTCATCCTTGCCGGTCTTACTCGAATCCACCTGGATGACCTTGTCGGTATAGCGCCCTTCGAAAAAGGCTGCGGACTTGATCATCTGCAACAGTTGCCCGGCATGGGTGGTGTCACGGGCAATGACGAGCAGGAAGGGCTTGACGATAGCTTGCAGAGTCTCGCGGGCATAGGTTTCCAGCTCCACCTTGACGCTCTCATGGAGCCGGATACCGTCTTCCAGTTTCAGCCGCTCGATCTCCTCCACCGACATCCCGGCCGGATTGAAGTCCTTGCGGGTCACCACCGCCGGTTCCTTGACAAAGCCGTCGCTCATGGCCCGTCCCAGGGGATAATCGTAGATGACGTTCTTGAACGCCACTCCACCCTTATTGGTTTCCACAAAGGGAGTGGCGGTCAGTTCCAGGCCGAGGATCGGCTTCAACTCGTTGATGGCCCGCACTCCGGCGCTGGCCCGGTAGCGGTGCGACTCGTCCATGAGCAGGACCAGGTCCGGCAGTCCCGCCAGATAATCGAAATAGCTCTCGCCGATATATTCGGAGAGCCGCTTGATACGTGGCGACTTGCCGCCCCGGACTTCGGAGTTGATCTTGGAGATATTGAAAATGTTGATGTGGACGCCATCCTGCTCAACTACTCCGGGAAGTCGCATCTGCCGTCGCGCCGCCTCCCGCACCCCCACCCCGCTCTCATAGGTGTCGCCGGTGATGACCGTCGGCGGGTCAGTGGCGAACTCGGCGATCCCCTTGAACACATACTTGGGTGTGTTCGGGGTGAAATCGGCGATCAGCTTGTTGTATATGGTGAGATTCGGTGCCAGCACGAAGAAATTGCAGATCCCGTGAGCCAGATGCAGGTAGCTGATAAAGGCCCCCATGAGTCGGGTCTTACCAACGCCGGTGGCCAGGGCAAAGCAGAGTGAAGGAAATTCCCGCTCAAAATCAGTGACCGACGGATATTCGCTGCGGATTACCTCCAGCACGGCGGCGGTGTCCGCCTCCTTGCCCGGCGGCACGATCTCGGTGATGCGGTGCAGGATTTCCAGGGATTCCCGCTGCGGTTGCCGCAGGGACAGCCGGCCGGAGATGGCATTGACGTGACGGTTCATGGCCCCACCTCTTTTCGGTGTTCCAGTTGCAAATCGATGTGTTCTTTCGCCTGAGCAATAGCCTTGTGGAGTTCTTTTTCAAGAATCTCGCGGGGCGGCAATTCGGTGAGGTATTTCGCTACCCGGATACCGCTTTGCTCAAGAGCGAGCAGTTTAACGGTTTCTTGTTTTTTCCCGGAACAGAGGATCAGCCCGATGGGCGTCTTTTCATCGGGCTGTCGTTCATATTTATCCAGCCAGCGCAGATACAATTCCATTTGTCCCTTATCGGCCGGTTTGAACTCGCCCAGTTTCAATTCGATGGCCACCAATCGTTTTAAGCGTCGATGAAAGAAGAGCAGATCAAGGTAATAATCGTCGTTATCCACCTGGATGCGTTTTTGACGGGCAACAAAGGTAAAGCCGACACCGAGTTCCAGGAGAAATTTTTCCAGTTCCCGAAGGATGGCGCCTTCCAGATCCTTTTCCAGGTAGCGGTCCGTGAGCCCAAGAAAATCGAGGAAGTAGGGATCACGGAAGACCAGATCCGGGGTGAGTCGGTCTTCGTCGCGCAGACCATCAAGTTCCAGGCGGATCAGTTCGTCGGGTTTCTTGGACAGAGCGGTGCGCTCGAAGAGCATCGAGTCGATCTTCTTTTGCAGGGTGCGGGTGTTCCAACTTTCAACCCGGCACATTTCAGCATAGAAATCGCGCTTGAGCGGATCATCAAGGTAGATGATGGCCTTGAAATGACTCCAACTTAATTTTGCAGACAGCGCCTGCAAAATATCGCCATCGGGAAAGGTCTCCGCCAATCGAACCATATAGGCAAGATTACGTTCGCTCCAACCGCGTCCAAAGTCACGAAGCAATTTTGCAGACAGTGTCGGCAAAATCTCCGCGCCATAGGCTGCCCGCTCCCCTTGCAGGAGTTCTTTGCTGATCCGTTTGCCGACCCGCCAGTACAGCATGGTCAAAGCGGTGTTGACCGTTACCGCAACGGAAGAGCGGGTTTCTTCGATCAAGCTGCGGAGTTCATGAAAAAGCGTGTCGGCAAGTTGAACTGGTGTTTGTTTTTTGGTCATGACGCTTCCTCGCCGAACAGCGATGCCTGTCGTGGCCGTCTTTTTCCAGATTTTTCTGCTTCTTCCAGAGGCAGTGATGGCGGTGGCGGAGGCGCTGCCGGCAGGTTCTCCACCTTGAGGCTGTAGTCGTCATGGCCCCATTCACAGCGGCTCAGCACCTGGCGGGGGATTTTTTTGACCGTGAGATGGGCGTAGTCGCCCCGGCCCCGAAAGGCGGTACAGAGCACCAGCAGGGATCGCCCCTCGCCCACTTCGTCAGACAGCTCCTGCAACTGCTCGTGGGTGAGACTGGCGGTGGTCATATAGATGAAGTCCTGCTCGGTAGAGTGGCCGTGCTGCCAGTAGACTGAATCGGAAGGCGCATAGCGGAACCCCTCCAGCTTGCACAGGGCCTCGGCCAGCATGGCCGCGTTGTAGCTTTGATTGATCACCCAGTTGCCCCAACGGTCCGTTTCCAAAAGCGACGGCGCCAGGCGGTAGTAGCGGAAGCCGCCGCCGCCTTGCCAATTGACCGCCTTGCTGATCCCACCCTGGTCCTCGCCGTCGATGACTTTTTGCAAGCGTGGGATAATGTGGGTGTAGCAGTGTTCGCCCAATTCCACCATGATCCAGCGGCGGCCCATCTTGTGGGCGACAGCGCCGGTGGTACCGGAACCGGCAAAGGAATCGAGGACTAGGTCGCCGGGGTTGGTGGCGATTTGCAGAATCCGTCGTAATAATTTTTCAGGTTTGGGAGTAGTAAATACATCATCAGAATTAAATATTAGGGTCTCTTTCTTAGCGTCTTGGGTATGCCCTACTTCATCAAACATCCAAAGTGTTTGTGGGACCTTATCAAGCTCTCCTTTTTCAGATAAAAAAACTTTCCGTCGTGGCACGCCATTGCCATCTTTTCCCCACCAAATCCGCCGGTCATTATCCAGTTCGTCCAAAGATTCTTTTGAAATAGCCCAATATCGTCCTGCCGGTGGTCCATCAATGATTTTTCCAGAAGGTGTGGTTATCGGATAAGTCCCCTTACTATAAAAATTCCTTGCCGAGATAGAAACTGATTGCCACGGCCCTCGTGGGTCGCCATCAGGATTTTTATAGGCTTTATGTTGCTTGTCGCTTGCCGAAACACGGTTTGGTCTCCAATTGTCAGCATTCTTTGCAAAAACCAAAACGTAGTCGTGATCAACCGAAAAATGGCGGGCTGAATTTTTCACAGAAAGAACTTTTTGCCAAATTGCAGAAGCTATAAAATTCTTCCGCCCAAACACCTCATCACACAACACCTTCAAATAATGACATTCGTTGTCATCAATGGTGATCCAAAGCGAACCATCCTCGGCCAAGAGTCGCCGGATAATCTCAAGTCGATCCCGCATCAAGGAGAGCCAGATGGAATGCTCCACCCCGTCGTCGTAATGGGTGAAGGCGCTGCCGGTGTTGTACGGCGGATCGATGAATACACACTTGACCTTGCCGGTAAACTCCTGCTCCAATGCCTTCAGGGCCAGCAGGTTGTCGCCGAAGATCAGCCGGTTGTCGAACTGATCCGCCTCCGTCACCCGATGCCCGGCATGATACGACAAATCCTGATCTTCCAGCAGGATGCGCGGCTCCAACCTCGGCCGCTCCTCCTTGCCAATCCAGGTCAGCTCCAGTTTCTGTTTGGCCATAGTATCTCAATGGTATTTGATACGTCGATTATCGAACGCTGGCTTAGTCCCTTCCAGCACATTGACGACATGAGCGTTTATAATGGAGTTCTCAATTGAACCAGCCAGATAAGCAATTTTTGATGCATTCTTGCGATCAAAGCTAGAGTAGATAACCTGCTCCGCATCACAAACAACCGCCAGGTTTGGATTGTGCGTTACCATTATGATCTGCCGTTTTCGTTTGGCTTCACTCAACACGGGTACCAGCAAACTCACAACGGTTTCATTATCAAGATTTTCTTCAGGTTGATCCAAAATGATCGGATTTCTACCTTTGTCTACTAAAAGATAGAAGATCAATAATAGTGCTCCTCTTTGACCTGGGGATAGCTGCTCAATTTGCGTCTCTTGGAAAAGCAATGAGTATCTTGGTTCAAGAAACGAAAGCCCATACAACAGATCATATACTTCGCTCGCTTTTTTATCTTTCCTTAGTATGGAGTTAATCCCCATCGAACTCCTGCCATTACTACCTGCAGCCGCAACTATTTTTTCATGAAGCTCTGAAACGAAGGCCAAGATGTCGCTTCGTTTGTTAAAATCAAACTGTTCAGCGATTTTCCGTACTGCAGCGAAACTCTCATCTTCACCCCGAAATTCTCCTGAGTTTTGTTTAAGAAGAGCAAATAATGACGTCGCAACTGAATCCGAGTATCCTCCCAATGTTGCTTGAAATTGAAGTTTGTATTCTTCGCGAATTAAGCTGTTTCTTTGAATTAAGTCTTGTACTGGCTTGAAAAGCTGTTCACGTGCTTTTCTCTGGGCATCCAGCACATCGAATATCTCCCCAGTAATCTTGAGTCTCAGATCAAGGCACTCTTTATAATATTCCGGAAGACCATCAAGCTGGGCAATCCTCGCCTGAATCCCTTTTAAAGTCTCAGGAGCATCGGAGTTTCCATGCAGTTCAGTCAATTTGTTTTCCCAGTCCTCCATTGCCTTTAAATGTTGCTGATATAGCAATTGCGGTAAGTTAAGCTTTGAATTTTGTTCCACCTGTTCAACAAGCAATTTTTCCTTTTCCTGAACAATTTGAGTTGCAGTAATTTTCAGTGCAGATTGTTCACTGGGAATTGAAGTGGCTAAATGACGAAGTGGTTGGTTATTAATTGTCAACGAGGCAATATCTGTGGCATTTAGACCAAGGGTACCAAGGTCTTTAGCTGTTTCCTCTTGGAATTGTTTATATGATCGCTCCAGTAGACGTATCCGCTCGGTAACATTCTGGATAGCTTTAAGTTTTCCAGCGAGCAAAGATTCAGAGTTGGTATTTGCAACGTCTGCCGACTCCAATTCCTTGAGCCGTGATGTTATTCTTTCCAATGCTGTTGCCGCGGCTTGTTGCTCACCAGATAGTTCATCAGAAGGCTTGAGCACTTCTGGCGGTTTGATCTTCTTGTGCTCCTCAATCTGCCTAATTTTGAGGGTCAAAAGTTCCTGTAAAGATTGCCTGACTTCTGGCTGCAACTGATCCTCAACCCCAGAAATATCTTGGTTTATCTTTTTAAGATCTTTCCTGAATTCATTTAGTTGATCGCGGAGACTGCTTTCCTGTTGTTCAATCAACTGATCAAAATCGAGTGCCCCCAAACGAATTGATTCGCTAGCATGGGAAAAAATTACTGAGCGAAGTTCACGTTCAAAGGCATCCGAACGCCCTGAAACGTGATCATTGCACAACTCCTCAAAATGTCCCTGCGGGATATATCGAACAAGTTCAACCTTGTCCTCTGGTGGGTCCTCGTTTAGATTTCTTTGCTCTCTACTCATATCAAGCCAAGTTAGCGTCCCAACAAAATGTTTGGCTGGTTCACCTGACTTACCCCGAAATCGATCTTTTTTAAGAAATGAGAAATGAGCCTTCTGCCTTGAATTGCCAAGTAATGCAACAACATCAGCAAGAGCACTTTTCCCGCTCCCCTTGTTTCCAATTATTGCAACCAAATCAGAATTTAGTGGAAGCTTGCTCCCGTCCAACCACTTTCCGCAAGTCGTCACTTCAGGGTTTCTGGACACTTCAATTGTGTCTATAAAATAGGTCTTATTTCCTATAACTTCGGAAAGCTTATACGGACGATCACCGATAAAAGAACGTTTAGCCGGTTCTTTAATGGCTTGGAGTAATCCATGAAATGTAGGATCGGCCTTTATCCAGGTTATCTTTCCGGATGGAAAATCTCCAAAGCCACGTTTGTCATTGTCCCCTTTTGTCCCAATAAAACGATGTGCGTCACTTCCTGAAACAACAAGCCTTGCCACGTTGCCAAGAGCAGCCTGAAAATTTCTTATCCATTTTGCATTTCCAGGTGTCTCTTCATTGACAAAAGCTCCTCGCAAATCGGAGTTTCGAGACTCGAATATTGGCGAAGTATTGAATAGTCCAAGGAAATAAGCATAGTGTTCCTGCCATTTGACTTCGGCTAGCCCGTCACTAGTGTCATAAGGCATGAAACCAATCGCCTGGCCCTTTGGGACCTTCTCGATTGCCATTTTATAGCTATCGCAATTGATCTCGGCGATGGTTGCGCCGGCGCGAAGTGCCAGGAGATTGTCTTCATCAACTTCGACTTTCTTAAACCCGTGGTGAAGAAGTTTATCCTCACCTACCATGCGAGCCAATTCAATGAGCGATGCTTCTGACAAGGGACGATTCACAACTTCAACCTTTAAAGCTCCCTTGAAGTCATGAAGAGTTTGAGCATCCACCTCATCAGAGAACACAACGTGCGCGTTCAATCTGCAAGTCGTTGGTGCAGCAAGTCGCAACTCAATCCCAGGGAAAACGGTTTTCGTCAACTTTGGCCCCCCTTGCTCGTCCAGTCGCTTTTTGAGAGCAAACCAACCTTCAAACGTCCAATAATCCATCAATGCGAATACAGCAGGCTTTGCTGAATTTAGGGCAGATATCATCTCATCAACCAAAGCCACGTTGGTTTTTGAGTTTGGATCCGCATCAAACCTCTGACCGCTCCAATGGAATGATGCTGGCGAGTGAATATGCAGATCCCATTGCCTCCATTCGGAGCCACGCTCCAACGGCCTATGTTTTATGACCATAATTACTCCTTTGTTCAGGCCTCAGGTCGTCAATCGTTCAAATTTGGGACAGAAAAAAGGACCGGATTACTTTCTGGCCTTTCTGGTGTTGAAATTTCATTATCAATTATTACTCATCTGATCAGAATTCCATTTATTTTCTTCTGTAAGTATTTTGCCGATTTCTTGAATTATGAGGTCAACAGTGACCACCGAATCAAAAAAAGAGGTAGCAATTCATTTCGTTGCTCCAACTTCCCCTCAATCTGAGTTATTAATTCATCACGCTGCCGGTCCACATCATCCTGGGCCTCGAAAAGCGAACGCCGTTTCAGATTGCGTTGGGATTCCAAAGCCTTGATCTGCTTCTGCCCGGCCAGCTTTTCTTCCAAAGTCAGTGCCGTGCTCGTCGCTCGACGGACTTCCCTGATCTGGCGATCGATCTCTTTGATCTCTCGTTCCAGCGCCGCTTTCAGGTCATCGGCCCAACCATCGAGTTTATCAGCTTCGGCTGCAAAAAAACGCGCGTTTCGTTCAGAGATATCGCGCTGGATGGCGGCTCGGCGTTGGTGAAGATGGGTCTCTAAAAGCAC
>Ga0074193_1001665_pt1 | contig 25212 bp, 27 predicted proteins | sample EPASupsiteHSE605_FD_64523 | JGI IMG/M metagenome (GOLD analysis project Ga0074193, IMG submission 64523) | Bioremediated contaminated groundwater from EPA Superfund site, New Mexico - Sample HSE6-05 | ecosystem: Environmental > Aquatic > Deep subsurface > Groundwater > Contaminated ... | reverse complement strand
ATTCATATCCATTTCACACCCACATATTCATCATGGTTAAATCAAATAGAGATATGGTTCGGGATATTGTCAAGAGACGTATTAAAAGATGGAGTATGGGATTCAAAAGAAGAATTAATCGAATGCACAATGAAATACATAAAATATTACAATGATAAAAAAGCACATCCTTTCAAATGGACATATACAGGAAAAGTTTTGACCAGATAATATCATATTATTTTAAGGTCAGGACACTAGTGGGAACACTTTCAAGTCCAAGTTCAATCGCTGCTAAAACACGCCCGTGACCTGCAATAATTCCAGCATCAGAATCAATCAGGACAGGATTGTTAAATCCTAAAACCTTGATACTCTTGGCAATTTGATGCAACTGCTTTTTACTGTGTGTTCTTGAGTTTCTTGGGTTTGGCTTTAGGTCATTTGGATTTTTGTAAAGAACTTCTAATTTGTTTGGAGTTTTCATAATATTTCTCCTAATATTTTTTACGGATTGCAAAAGCATCCATATAAAAATTAGGAAAAGTTTTTCATGTAAGAAGAATATACTATGCCCTAAAATCAAGACAACTTTTTTTGTAAGAAATTTTTAAGTTATAATTGGTTTTTAGGCCATTTTATTAAGGAGAAAAAATGACAAATTTATAGCTTTATGCAAGAAATAAAAAATTTATCTAGAAATTTTTAGTAGTAAATATTTATGTTTATCATTGATTGATTAAATTAGTATTGTTATTTTTTATATGCTTAATATTTTTAACAATTATGAATGTAGCGTAATACCAATACTAGAAATATTCTTTTTGTCCAGACCATAATTCCAGAATATTATATAAACAGCCGAAGTTTTATTCTCAGCATAAACCTCAAATATTTTATTTGCACACTTTTTCAGATTTTCATTGGTTCCGCATTTATCGGGCTGCCTATTTGCATGAATTCTGTTATGTTATCAGAGCATCCAGACCCCTTTACTTCACCTTTAAGTATGGTTGCAGCCCCTATGCTTGCATCGGCATTTTAACATACAGACACAATATAACCCCAATCTTCTTATGTAAGCTAACATACAACTGTTACAAGTATAAGGAGTTTTTATGACTGGGATTGATTTTAAAACCTCCGTCATCGGTGTTGGAAATGACTTAAAAATAGCCATTGACGATGTTATTAGTATAATTATAACTATTCACGATGATATAGAGAAACTAAAAGTTAAAACATCTAAACCAAACAGAGCTACAGCAAAAGCATTGCTTGAATATATTCTTATGGAGGATTGTAAAGCCAAAGAAAATAAGGAAGCTCTTTGCAGTAAAGAAATTGAGCAATATTTTAAGTGGCTTGAAGCTTACTGTGAAGAAAACGGAACTACACAGGAACAGACTTTGAAAGAAATTATTAATGGCGAAATATAAAGATAGAAAACACTTGATTTCTGAGAATAGTAGAGTGATTAATGTGTCTGTAATTAAATATAGAAAGGATTACAGATATGCAAGAAACAATAGAACAACTCCAGCAACTTTCCAGAGAAGAGTTAATCAAAAAATGGAAAAAACTCTTTAAAACAAATTCTCCGCAACATGTAAAGAAGGAATTCCTGATAAAGCATATTGTGTGGGAATTACAAGCAAAAAAGCAAGGAGGCTATTCGGCACAAACACAGAAACAATTGGATAAACTTGCCGATAAAATCGCCAAAAAAGAAGACATAAAGGAAGAGGAAATAAATAAACCTTGTAGACAAAATTCTGAAATAAAGACAGGGACAAAGTTGATAAGGGAATATAAAGGTGAGAAGCACGAAGTTATTGCTCTTGAAAAAGGTTTTGAATACAGAGATAAACAATATAAAAGCTTGTCTGCAATAGCAAGAGAAATAACAGGCACGCAGTGGAACGGAAAAGTTTTCTTCGGAGTTAAAAAATAGTGGAAGTAAAGAAGAAAACAATCCGTTGCGCAATTTATACAAGAAAATCCTCTGAAGAAGGATTGGAGCAAGATTTTAATTCACTTGATGCTCAAAGAGAAGCCTGTGAATCATATATTAAATCCCAACAACACGAAGGTTGGGTTTTAATTGATAAACAATATAACGATGGAGGCTTCTCAGGCGGGACTCTTGAAAGACCTGCCTTAAAGAGCTTTTTCAGGATATAGAAAATGGTGAAGTTGATACAGTTGTGGTATACAAAATAGACAGGCTAACTCGTTCCCTTATGGATTTTTCTAAAATTGTTGAATTATTTGATAAACGGTCAGTTACTTTTGTTTCTATAACCCAGCAGTTCAATACTACAACCAGCATGGGCAGACTAACACTTAATATTCTTCTATCTTTTGCCCAGTTTGAAAGAGAAGTTACAGGAGAGAGAATCAGGGATAAATTTGCAGCATCAAAGAAAAAAGGGATGTGGATGGGAGGAGGAGTCCCAATTGGCTATAAGAGGGAAGATAAAAAATTAGTAAGAGATGAAGATTTTATTCCAACAGTAAAAACAATATTTGAGAAATATATTGAGCTTAAAAGCACTCTGAAATTAAAAATATATCTTGATGAAAACAACATAAAGTCTAAAAATGGTAAATGCTTTAGTAAGGGCAATTTATATAAAATTCTTTCAAACAAAACATATATAGGCTTAGTTCATCACAAAGGCACGCATTACAATGGAGAACACGAAGGAATTATTGATGAAAGTATCTTTAATGAAGTTCAGCAAATATTAGAAACTAATCGAAATAACAATAAATACAAATTTAATGCAAAATCACCTTCCTTACTTGCAGGTAAAATATTTGATGACAAAGGAAATAGGATGAATCCTTCCCACAGCAATACAAGAGGCAAAAGATACCGCTATTACGTAAGTCAAGCAATAATTCAGGGAAACAAAAGCAAAGCTGGAACTCTTACAAAAATCCCCGCTGGGGAAATAGAAAATCTCGTTCGGAAAGAAATTGCCGATCTTTTATCTGATAAAGATAGAATTCAGGAATACATCTCTGATTTTGATGTTCATAAGCAAAAAATGATACTCTTGAAAGCTTCAGAAATTGAATTAAAGAATGATTTTATACGGGCAATATTGGCAAAAGTAATTTTATTCAAAGACAAAATAGAGATTATAATTTGTAAGAACCAGCTTATTAAAGGGTTAGAAAGCTTTATTACCGGAGTTCCATTACTGGATAAAGTTAAAAACGAACCAGAAGAAGCAATAAAAATTTCCAGGAATATCAAAATATCAACCACATCAAGAAAAGGAAGTATTTTAGTAGTCAATAAGTCTGGAGAGAAAGAAGTTAACATTAAGTTTCTTATAAATATTGTAGCCAAAGGACATTATTGGAATAAACAGATTAGAGAAGGCAAGTTTGAAACAGCAAAAGAAATTGCTGAATCCGAAAAAGAGCATAACGTTGACTATGTCAAGAAAGCAATAAGGTTAAATATTTTATCCCCAAAGATTGTAGAATGTATTTTATCTGGAAATCAGCCCGCAGATTTAACTGTAGAAAAATTGTGTGCGATTAAAACGCTTGATTGGAAAGAACAGAAGCGATTATTGAATTTTTAGCAAACTTTTATTTGTATCGTGCCAAAGTTCATAATAAATGTGCTTCAATTTTATCTCTTATTTGTCCTAATTTAACGAAAAACTCTTTAATTAATTCATTGTTTTGAGGTGTATGTGTTTTTTCAAAAATTAAAATTATTAACAGCTGCAAACAATCATATAAACATAAGAAATCAAGACATAACCTACATTTGTTAGGCTTTAGTTTGATAGCAACATTTCTATTTGGCAATGTAACATATTCATCCAAGATTAAGCCATCACCATGTGTATACGAGCAATATACCTGATATCTGGAATAAAAAGCATCATCTAAATTAGCTTTCTTGCATCTCTCACTGATTTTTTTAGTCTTAAAAAGGTCAGGAAATCTTCTATTTTCTTCATAATAATTGAGTCTTTCTTCTCCAGTTAAAAATAAATTTTTAGAATAAAAAAACCATTTTTTGATAACCTCTTCTTTAGTTCCAGCAAACAAATAATGTATGTTTATAGTTTCCTCAATAATTGAACGAATAAGTATCCTTGATTCTTGGGAGTACTCATTTTCATTTAGCAAGTAAACAGCCTTGCAGATGTTTGAGCATCTTAAAAAAGATTTATTCAATAACTCAATTTCACTAGCAGGTATATATTTTGTTTCCAATAAATTTAGTATTTGAGTTTCTATTTTTAAATATTCCTGTTTCAAAGAATAAAATTCATCTAATATATTGGAAATTTCATTTTTGATATTGTAAGTCATTTTGCATCTTTATTTTAAATCAGTTATAAGTTAAGGCTAATTATATCAAAATTACATTTTTCTATGAATTATACTTTACCCCACGGCGTCACGAAAAAATCAATCTGAGAATTCGCAGTATTTTCTCCCGAAAAATCTGCTGATTTTCTCCGAAATAAATTCTCTACCAAAATCGAACTCTGCAAAGCCCGCTATGTGTGGGGTTTTCCAAACATTAAAGACCACATTCGTAATGAACGTGGTCTTTAATCTGGAGGTGAGGAGACTCGAACTCCTGGCATCCTGCGTGCAAGGCAAGCGCTCTACCAACTGAGCTACACCCCCATGTTAGGGCATTCAATTTAAATGGGCCATCCTGGACTCGAACCAGGGACCTCACGCTTATCAGGCGTGCGCTCTGACCACCTGAGCTAATAGCCCTTAACCATTTGTGAGCTTTTCCGACATTTTATGTTCAAAACACTCACATTTGTATAACATTAATACTAATAACATGGATTTTTTCAGTTAGCAAGTAATTTTTTTTCTTTTAATTATAAACAAAAGTTGTCTATTATATGTTGTTTATAAGCTTATAATATACAATTTTACCAAATAAAATTTATTCAAAGCTGAATAAATTCAATTAAATGAAGGATTTAAGCTTATAAAGCCTAATAAATAATGTTTAATAATGGGGAAGTTTTATGAAAAATTTGAAAGGTCTTAGGGAAATGAGAAAATTATTTAGAATATTTTTCATTACAATAATTTTTCTAAGTGTAGGACAATCAGTATGGGCAAATAATAATGACAAAATAGCTGTTTTTGCAGTTGATAAAGCTGCTCAGGGATCTAATGTCACTATTTATCCTGTAAGTGTTGGGTTAGTTGCTAATGACTTGGCAAATTCTTTAATGACCAGATACAGTATTAATACACTTGACAGTTTGTCTTCACAAAATTTAATAAAATCAGCAGGATTAACAAGCACTTATCGCAAAATGATTGAAAAATTTCAGAGTACATACACTGTTGATTATAATTCATGCCAGATAATAGCCGATAAACTTGGTATAAATAAAATATTACTGGTATCAGGTGGATATGATATTCAGAATTTAATACTTAAACCAGACAAAATGACAGTTTTAAGTATTCCCGGACTTCAGACGGTCAAGCCTTCTTACAGGTTATACATAATGTTAACCCTAATAGATACTCAAAAAGGTACTATTGTTTGGGAAAATACTTATAAGAAAGATGTTATAACCTCAACGATACCTAATCCTTCAACATACTTTGGAGATAATGCTTTTGAAACAGATAAAATAAAGACTTTTTCTTACGAAATATCAAAAAAAGCATCTGTAACTTTAGCGGGAATAATATTACAGTCTGCTTACACGCAGGTAAACAGCCAAATTATTTCAACAGATCAAAATATTCAAAATAATGAGGCCAGGGACGGAATAACGACCATGGATGGTCATTTTTATTCCACAAATGACGATAAGTTACGTTTAAATAAGAAAGAACAATTTAAAAACTGGATAAAGGACGTTATACCATAAGTATTTTTTATTACTTCCTTAATTTATCACTGAATTTTTAAACGTTACTAAGTTTTTTAATCTGAGACATTGTTTTACTGTAAAAATCAGTAAATCTGTCTTCAAGAATTGCTTCCCTGACATCCTGCATGAGTTTTACAAGATAATGTATATTATGAATAGTCATTAATATAGCTGCTGTAGCTTCTTTTACCTTGAACAAATGTCTTATATAAGCTTTTGTATGGTGTTGGCAAGCATAACACTGGCAGCCTTGAACCAGAGGCGTAAAATCTTCTTCGTATTCTTTGTTTTTAATGATTCCTCTACCTTTAGGAGTAAAAAAACTGCCATGACGGGCAATCCTTGTTGGCATGACACAATCAAACATATCAACACCTCTTAGTACTCCGTCAAGTAAATCTTCAGGGGTACCAACGCCCATAAGGTATCTTGGTTTATTTTCCGGTAAAAGTGGTGCTGTTAACTCAACAATACGGTTCATTAAGTCAGTAGGTTCTCCTACACTAACACCACCTATAGCATAACCATGCGCCTCAACCGACGAAATAAATTTTGCACTTTCAACTCTTAAATCATCATAAACTGAACCCTGTACAATCGGGAATAATGCTTGATCTTCTCTTTTATGGCTTTTTATACATCTTAAGAGCCATCTATGTGTTCTTTCCATAGCTTCTTTTGCCTGTTCATAAGAACATGGATAAGGTGCACATTCATCAAAAGCCATTATTATGTCAGATCCCAGGCTATTTTGGACTTCCATAGAAACTTCAGGACTCATAAAGTATGTACTACCATCTTTAGGGTCTTTGAATGAAACACCTTCATCTGTTAAAGTTCTGAGGTCGGCAAGACTGAATACCTGAAACCCACCGGAATCTGTAAGAATCGGCTTCTCCCAGTTCATCCACTTGTGAAGTCCGCCTGCTTTTTCAATTAGCTGGTGACCCGGTCTGAGAAATAAATGGTAAGAATTAGAAAGGATTATTTGAGCCTGAGTTTGATAAAGATGATCCTGAGTCATCATTTTAACAGCAGAGTTAGTACCAACAGGCATGAAAACTGGGGTTTTTATTTCTCCGTGAGGGGTTTTAAAAATCCCTGCTCTTGCTTTTGAATCAGAACATGTTTTAACCAGCTTAAAATCAAAGTATTTTTTTGACATACTCAAATACGATCCCTTCTAAAATAGTTTACTATAAAGCTGATTTTGTGATCCACTGAGCAGCAGTTCTTTGCCAGTCAGCACAGATTTCTGATTCATCAAAGAAAAGAGCTATTTCTCTTGCAGCACTTGCAGCACTGTCAGAGCCATGGACAATGTTTCTGTCAGTAATCTGTGCGTAGTCTCCTCTGATTGTACCGGGAGCAGCATCTTTTGGGTTGGTTGCACCCATCATTTTTCTAACAAGAGAGATTACGTCCTCTCCCTGAATTACCATCGCTATAATAGGCCCGCTTGTAATAAATTTGATAAGATCTTCAAAGAAAGGCTTGCCAACATGTTCAGCATAATGTTTTTCTGCTGTTTCTCTGTCAACCAGCATCATTTTAAGAGCTACTATTTTAAAGCCTTTTTTCTCAAATCTCTGCATAACTTCGCCAATAAGTCCTCTTTGTACAGCATCAGGCTTAATAGCAACAAAAGTCCTCTCCATAATTCCCTCCTAAATATCTGCCTTATGTTCCATTATTAGAGCATAAAAAAAGTTAACATACAATTAAATTAAGCTTTCTTGACAAACCGGGATTTTTTACTTTATTCTGGAAAAATATATTTCCCTTGACCTTAAAAATGGTTAATAGTATATTATAGAGTACGAACTATTGAAACACTGTAAAAGTAGTTATTTCAATAGTATCAAAACTACAACAAGGGCCTGTGGCGCAGCGGTAGCGCAGGGGACTCATAATCCCTTGGTCGTTGGTTCGAATCCATCCGGGCCCATTTTTTAATTTAATAGACTATAATTACATTTCGACCACTCTAAAGAGGTCGATTTTTTGTATGAAAATTTATTCTAGTGGTCATTTAGTGGCCATTTTGCATAGAAGTTAAGAGAATTAGAGGGAATTGAACAGTTTATATATTACAAATAATTTTATATTCACAATGATGTTTAATAATGTCATATCCTAAACAAATTAATTTTTTCACTTCATTTGAACTTGATTCTTGGAATGTTTTATAGGATAAACCCGGTTGAATTACACATATTTTGTAATTATAAGAGTATAAAGGCTTATTAATGGCCTTTAAATTTGCTAATTCTCCTTGTATTAACCGGCTAGGGCTTTTATTGATTCTTAAACTTAATTGATTAAATAAATCGTTATTTCGTACCCATTTATTTGACCTTATTGCTTGGCCTATAACTTCATAAAATTCTTTTACTCTTAAACCTGATGTATCTTGAGTTGAAGCTTTACAATGATAGAATATAATATCAGAATTATTTACTACAATGAAATCAGCTACTTCACCACTCCCATCATCCTTAATAATAAATCCTTGAGGGTATTTTTCTTTTAATTGATTTGAAACATATGTAAAAATAGATTTATTTGTCTCTGATTCACTAGCAAAAGGAATTTCTTGTTTTATATCTACTCCTTCAGCTTTCCAATTAACTGTTTCAAAAATTTCATTATAAGGCATAGAATAGTTTTCATTGGTGATTTTAAAATATACATTTCCCATTAAGCTCTCACCATCATCAGTAATTATCATGGGACTATATTTATTAAAAAACTCCTCAATCTTATATGTATTATTATCTTTAGATATGTAATATGGGTCAGATTCCATTGAAATTGTATCTTTAAAAGGTGTTTCTGTATCCAGCACGTCGTATTTTATAGATTTAATTAAATTATCATCATCATATAAGCTTATTTCTATAGACGTATCCGAAAGTTTTCCTAGTTTAATATTAATATCTAAAATGTTATTAATTTCTCTTGAGGTTCCATCAACTGTTGTTTTAAGTGTAAAATCATTTCTATAGCAGTCCTGATTATGTATTAAACATAATATTTCATTTCCCTGTATTCTACTAATAGGCATGAGATTTGCTTTAATTGGTAAATTAGGCAGTTCAAAGTTAACACCTGCATTAAGATCAATATCTTTTGATAATTTTTTACACCATTCATGAAAAGACTGAATATCACCTCTTTGAAAGCTCCATACTTTAGCATTAAATGGACTAATACCTCTGAATTCCATATGATCTTGAAATTCTAATTTGCCAAACGCATGACCTAAACATTGATAATTGCTTTGCATAATACTAATAGAATTTTGTGCATCTTTACCCATGTAGTTTTCATAAGATCCACCTACTAAATTTAATGGGTTTTTAACCCCAACATTTATGTATTCAGCTTTTAACGCTTTCTGCATAAGCTGGAAAATATAAACCATATTTAATTTTTTTAATTTAGAAGTATCAGCACAAAAACTTTTTAGTAAGTCATTTGCAACATTTTCATCTGTATTATGATGAAATAGTATTCCTTTTTCTTTATCATAATAAAAAACATTTAAATGATACTCAGCACTTTTAAGAAGGCCTGATTTTGTCCATTTGGGTTTTGTGTCTTTTGACGTTATAAATACTGTTAAATTATCTTTCGATTGGTGTTCTTTAACCGTTACACTTCCGGTTAATTTAATATTGTTTTTAAAATTAATATATTCTTCTTTTACAGAATACAAAGTAATACTAAAACTTGGGTAAATATTTTCTAAATCAATCGATTCATCAAACATCAATCTATCAGTTTCAAAAGTTGTATAATATGATCTTTTTTGCTTATTTTCTGTGGCCAATGAATCTAAAAGATTTGGGATTAACTTAGAAAGATTCTGGTAATCATCTGTAAGTTTACTTATTTCATTTGAAAAGTCTTTTTTATCGGCTATTAAAAAGCCTTTAGGGGTATTACCTGGCATTATTCTTGCGATTCTACCAACAAACTGGACAAATGGAAGTAAACTTTTTGGCGGTTCATGTAAAACAGCAAGTTTAATTTCAGGAAGATCAAACCCCTCCCCTAGCATATCAACACAGATTGCTCCATCTAATGTTGTCGATTCTTTTAATTTTTTTATAATCTTACTGTTGGTTGTATAAGTATTTTTGCTTGAAATAATTTCTGTTTTTATTCCAATTGCATCATAAATAGCTTTTAATTTTTTAGTCTTATCTTTAGTATCCGTTTTAATAAGCAATTTAATTCTTGTATCACTTGCTTTTGCATTGCTATATAAATCTTTAACGGTATTTGCTAGCACGAGGTCCTTATCTTCATTGGGATTTATTTCTAAAGGGACGTATTCTATTTCACCATAATAACCTTTTTCAATAGCTTTCACTAAAGGATAAGTATATGCTTGAATACCTGGCAATTTTTTTCCATCACTTCTAAAAGGTGTTGCTGTGAACAAAATCTGTTTAGAAGTTGGAAATTGCTTTAAAATATTTTCCCATGTTTCTGCGGGAATGTGATGTGCCTCATCAATAATGATTAAATCAAATAGCGTTTGCCGAATATCTTCACTAGGATTTGACACGTGTTGGAATTTTGAACTTATACAGTGAGGATTGCTTATGATTACTTCATAATTTTTTAACTCCTCCCAGCTATTATCTGATGAGATGCTTTTTTTAAGTTCTTTTACTTTTGGTCTTCCATCGTCCTCGAATATACAAAGTTTTGCTAAGTTTTTTAATTCTTTAAATTCAGTATATATTTGCCCTCTAACTGTATTACTAGGTGCCACAACCAATACTCTCTTCGCTTTTAATCCAAACGGTAATAAAGTCATTATGGCAGTTTTTCCTACTCCAGTTGGGATTATTACAGAAGCTATTTCATTACAGCACGTAAAATGAGAACAAACAGCTTGATAAGCACCTATTTGTGGATCTCTTAATTCATGTCCTTCATCAGAACAGTTGTATAAATTTAGCTTTTTCAAATTATCTGAAAAAAATGGCATAACCTCACTCTTCCTTTTATTAAATAAATTCAAACAATGTTTATATTTTAAATATAATATGAAATTTATAAAAGTAATTTATTGAGTAAGATTAGGGAAGGCTGCTTTAAAGCAGCCTTCCCTATGAAGATTAATCTTCTTTTCTTACACCTTTAAATGGAGTACCATCCTGTTTATTGTCCATAAACTTTCCGGTATTGGCATCATGTTTTGTCCAGTTTCCAGTTTTAGGATTAAATGTCTGAAACCTGTCATTCACCGCACCGTGTCTATGGTCGTCACCAGTATTTTTAGCCATAATATTTCTCCTTTATAATTATGGATTTGTGTAACTTTTCTTTTTGTATGCATATACATAGATAGTTGAATTATTACCACCACCATTGCCACCATCTGTCTTATATTTGGCGAGTAGATATTCTTCAACTTCTCTTGCTATGCTACAATTTGAACATTGTCTATATATCCAAGGCCCCTCCTCTTTTTTTACCTTATGTTCTTGGAAAAGCCTTCTTTGAGGGTCATCGGTTATTCCAACATACCATTTGCTGTAATTTATGTCCGTCCCATTATTATTTTCAATAAATTGGGACATTTCCTGTTTTATTACTTCTTTACTTTTTACAGCATTGTTTGTTTTATTTGTTTCACTAAAATTTAACATTACTTTTTACCTTTATATTTAAAATCATCCACAATTTCACCCTTATCACAAGATTGGGTGTTGTCTTTTGATGGCCTTTGATTATATAATGTATTAACAAATTTTATAAGGGTGGCAAAATAAGCCATCTATTTTTTTGCCAATTCTGTCTCTCTTCTAAATTCTACCTCATGGACTCATGGTCTAACCTCCTCTTCTAATAGTCTACAAACTTATTGACAATAGGGCTAGCCTATTATAATTAGTTTAGCATATTATTTAAAAAATACAACCGTACAAATTATTTTTTTGTACAGATTTTATTAAAAAAGTTATGTTTTATTAATAAAAATATATTTAGTTTTAATATTATTAAGTGACGTTAATAATAAATTAGATTAATATGAGGTATGTTATTAAACTTATTATTTATATCAGTTTAATATAATGAGCAATTTGTTATAAAACTATACATTTTTCGTTTTATTTGTGTATAATTAATTATATTGTAATAAGATTAAGTGGAACTAAGTTGTATGGATCGTGTTTGGTGAAAAGTATGAGTGATGAGAATAAATTTATAGCTGGAGAGATAGTTCAATTAGGAGAATATGAAAGTTATTTGCCTAATTTAATAAACCAACAGAAATTTGATTTAAAAGATAAAAGAATATTTACATTATTAGAAGAAGCTTCTTATAGGTTAGGGAGACTTAATGCCCTTTGTCATTCTGTACCATTTTTTAATTTATTTGTAAATATGCACGTTTTACTTGAAGCACTAAGTTCAAGCAAAATTGAAGGTACTAAGGCTGAAGTTGAAGAATTATTATTTTACGAGAAAAATGAGAAACAAAAATTAAATGTAAATAGTGAGTTGATTGATAATTTATTTAGCACAATTCATCACGTTTATAAAAATAAAAGTGATTTCTCTATTTTTTCCACAGAATTTCTTGAAGATATTAACAAAAGATTATTCATAAATATACATCCTCAGAACAAATATTCTGGAAAAGTTAGAAACGTTCAAAATTTTATAGGTGGAAATAGTATAAAGGATGCAGCTTTTATCCCCCCTCCTCATTATGAAGTGAAGAAACTTCTTAATGATCTCAATGATTTTTGGCAAAATAAACAGTTACAACTTCCAGATCTTGTAAAAATTGCAATATGTCATTATCAATTTGAGACAATTCACCCATTCTTAGATGGGAATGGTCGTATTGGTAGACTTTTGATAAATTTACAACTTAGAGAAAGTGGCAAGCTTTGTTTTCCTGTTTTGTGTTTATCTGAATATTTTAGAAAAAATAAGGGTTTTTATTATGAAGCATTAACAAACACTAGATTCTCACATGATATTGAGCATTGGATAAGATTTTTCTTAAATGCAGTAAACGAATCAACTAAAGAAAGAATAAGAACATTAATAAAGATAATTGATTTAAGGAATAAATATGCTGAAGAAATTAATAAAACAGTAAAAAACCCTACTAATCACTTCTCTCTATTACACTATCTTATTGAAAAATCTCCTTATATTACCGTCAAGGATGTTCAAACAAAACTTGAAATAACATATCAAGGCGCAAATAAGCTGATAGACACATTTACTAAATTAGGAATATTGAGTTTAGGCGGTGAAAATAAACGTAATAGGACATTCGTATTCAAAGAATATTACGATTTATTCTTTATAGAAGAAAAGGATGATCAGCCTAAACAAGACGTAGATGATTGTTGTATAGGAATTCATTAGCTTTTGTAAATTTCATCATACAAAACATTTAAACCAAGTATAAACCACTATATATTTACCTCTTGTAGTAGTACTCAAGAGGTAAATTTGTATGTCAATGATTGAAGCTATTGGAACAGACTTAAAGATGTCTATTGATGATCTTATTCATGAAATTAAGACAATTCAAACTGATGTGGAAGAAATTAGGAGCAAAATTGAACTTAATAAGTCTGAAGATAAGGGAGATTCTAATTAATCAAAATTTATTAAGTCTTTAACAGGAACATTTAGAACATCAGCAATTAAAAACAACCTTTTCAAACTAATGTATTCTTTACCGGTTTCTATAGCAGCTAAATGTTCTCGTGATAAATCTACTTTCTCTGCTAGTTTTTCTTGAGAAAGATTATTTATTAAACGGTATTTCTTTATATTTTCACCAAGTTTATCAAGTCTTGTCATACGAATAAGTTTGCCTTATCATCAATGACAAGTCTGTAAGATATAATCTTACACAACAAATACATGCAAGTAGGTATAAAAATGAAAACAATTTTTAAAAAAATTCTTTATACTTTCTCAGGTCTCTTTATCTGTTGTGTAGGAGGTGTATGGATATTAGGTGTATTTGTGGGAGCAAATTACGCTAAGGAATGTTTAATACTTGGCTTTCTGTATGGAATTTTCGCATTTGTAGCAAAGAAACCTCCTTTTGATAACTTATATAAGGATTTATGATTATAAATTTAAGGATATAGAATGATGAAAAATATTTTACTAATCTTACTTGTTTTTACAGTGTTTGTTAGTTACCCATCTTTTTCAAAAGCAGAAAACAAGAAAACACTTTCAGCCAAATCAACTGTTAATAAAACTTTAGACTTAGAAAAAAGGGTTAAATTTTTAGAAATTACGTTGCTTCAAATAGAACAGGAAAGAACCGAACAGCATATGAGAAATACATTTGATAAAAACACTCCTGAAAAGCTAGAAAAAAGAATTGACAATCTTGAAGGTGAACTTGACATGATTAAGCGACAACTTCATTTATACCCTTATTAATAGACATCGGGTAAAATTATCAAAATAAAAGCCCTTTATGATTATAAGGTCTTATTTTACTTAATTCGTGCAAATTTTGTCGTTTGAGTAAAACTGTATCTCTGTTCCAACTTTCTTAAAGCCGCTCTGATATGTTCACCGTTCTGGTGGCTGTACCTCTCAACCATTTGTAAGGTCTTGTGACCCGAGATTCGTTTTACGGTGGGTAAGTCCACTCCTGCTTGAACCAGATGAGTAATAGCGGTATGTCTTAATGTATGCCTTACTACTTCTTTAGGATCAAGTCCTATTGCTGCGACAACACGTCTGAAAGGTTTTTCAATATTTTCAAGATGTCCACTTTTAGCGGCAGGAGAAGGGAATAACCACGGTTGGGATTGATCAACAGTTTTAAGGTAATACTTAAGGAACTTTACAAGGTGATCTGTGATAGGCTGTTCTCTTGATCCAGTTTTCGCTTCTGGAATATAAATCATTTTTCTTTCAAGATCGATATCTTTTATTGCAATAGACAATATTTCTGTCCTTCTCATGGCTGTTTCAAGGCCAATAAGGATAAATGGATAGACGAAGGGATTTCTGTCATACTTAGCTTCTTCAAGAAGTGCTTCTGCTTGATCTGCTGTAAGGTAAGTTATCCTGCCTCCATTTTCTTTGAACTTTTTTACCCGGCATGGAATTTTATCCAATAACCTCCAATCAATCAATTTGTTAATCATATGTGTATAAACTGCTAACTGCCTGTTAACTGTTGTTGTAGAGAGCCCATTTTCTGTCGTGTGTTTTTTATATCTTTCAATATCGAAGCTTGCAATCTCACTGACAACTTTATCTTTGAAGAAAGGAACGAGATAATCTTTTAGTTGTTGTTTTTTACGAATAATATTTTTACCGCCTTCAAGCTCTAAATTTGTAAGGTATTTTTCTGCTGCTTCTCTGAATCTTAAATGTGTCTTACGTCCTTTAGGTAAATTAAGACGGTTCTCTCTGGCTTCTGTTCTAACTTTTTCGATGTATGTTTCAACCGTAGATAAAGTAACCCCTTCTGAATCCTTGCCGACAGTTCGTCTGATTCTTGTACCATCAACCCTTAAATTGACCGAGAATACACCGTCATTATTTTTCTGTTTTTTATATACAACACCTAATTCGGTAAGATATTCACCGGGTTTAAGTTTTCTCATATTTTCTCTAGTAAGTTTTTCGTACTTTCTAGTCATTGTTACTCGCCTTTTATTTCTTTATTTCTAGTTATAGACCGTATAACGAAGGGAAAATCTTGTAAACACAGAATATTGTAAAATGTGATAGTGATGAAGTGTAATGATAAATGATAAATTTATAAATTTTTAATTTTATCAATATACCATTACACTATTACATCACTACATATGACCTTAATATATGTCCTTTAGGAGTTTTAAGTATTCTGGGTTAGTTATTTTAACTCCAAGTACATTACCTTCAGGAATTCTCTTCATTTGAAGCTTAGGAAAAAGTTTATTTATTTTAGGTGTTATCTGTTTAAAACCTCTGACAATCCTGTCATACTTAGGATGAGGATCATAGTATGTTATTCTTCCATTGTCATCTTCAAAAATAAGTCCCTCATTATGACACCAACGTAAATATACTCGTTGATATAATTTCTTAGGCTGTACTCCTTCATCAGGGTGACATTCTTCCATACCCACTTCCCTTATAAATTCGAGGAAGTGATTGTTTGATTCCCTAATTGTACGCATTAATTCTTCATTTGCGTCGTAATCTATGCCACTTTCGAGAATATCTTTAAATCCTTGAATTATACGATTTAAAAAAGCAGGAAGAATATTTTTCTTTATAAAATCTTCATCCTCTTTTAGGCGTGGATCAGCCTTCTTTTCCCACGGTTTATTTGGATCAGGATTACTCTTAAATATAGTATCGAATTTTATTACATAATACCTGCTCAAATCGGCCTCTTGAGTTGATTGCATTTTAGGCAGATCATTAAGATTAAAAAGACCAATAGCTTTAGGTTTGAAAGTAATAGGGTCTTTATATTTCATTTCCATAGTCATTTCATCACCTGACGCAAAGTTCTTTAAGGCTGAACATTGATCTATGGAAATAATATCGTTTTCCGATGCCCAATTTACTCTGCTTGTTAGCAATGGATGTAACCCAAACCTATTTTGAGTACTTTTAAACTTCTGAAGTTCTACCATCGTTACACCATGGCCACCATAAAGTAGAATAAGCCAAGATTTCAAAGTATCTTTTCCATTGTTACCATCGCCTAACAGTAAAAGAAGTCTTAGTCTCCCTTGTCTTTTTCTAACCTCCTGTAAATCTAGAGAGGCACCAAGAACCCTGAATAATATTTCCTGTTGTTCTCTGCTTAACATTGCATCCATAATTTCCTGAAATATTGAGGAATCACAATCAGGATCATAGTTAAAATCTGCCTTGTACGTGAATATTCTATCCGAGGAGTGGGGCAATAGTGTAAAAACAGGAGATCCGTTATCATAAGTAATACTTAAATATCCATTATTTAAATTTATACCCGGAGGATTAGCATCATTTACATCACGATAAATCATATTTACTACGAATTTATAGGCAGATTCTACAGATGATGCTTTTGCATATTTGGTTTTTCCAGCTTTGTCCGTTGGATAAATATTGAAATACTTGGTAATTTTATGTTTCAAATAGCCTTCAGGCTTTTTGTTGTAAAATTCTTCTTCGTAGTCATATATATCATCGCCAAGTGAAATAAAAGCTTCTCCATTATCAAAAACATCTTGTAGAGCTACTTGACCTTCTGTCCTATCATTTACTAAATGAGAGGGGATTGTATAACCGTATTTGGAGGCATAATAAATGACTGTACCTATTTTTATCCGTCCATCACTTCTATTGAAAATATTATTAAGATGTTTACCTTTGTCCTTTATATCGGGTGACCATTCCTCAATAAGTTCTTTTCCTGCTTCACCATATTCACTTGCAATAGCAAAACATACGGCAAGCCATATTCTATAATCTACGTCAGATGGAATAAACTTGAGCATTTCTCTGACATCATCAAAACTGACTTTTAATTTTGTAACTTGATCTGAATTATCACCCTTAGACATATCATTATTAGCTTTTATACTACTTTCAATAAGTTCTGATATAGTTTCAGAATCTAATAACCCATCTAGTAATATAGGCTTTGATCCCTTTGAACCATAAAATACTCTTAAAGCATCACCACAGATTTGATCTGCCTTAGGAAATTTTGTAAGTAAAGCCTTCATGAGCATTTCATATTGAAATCTATCATTTATCGGGCTTTCTAATTCAAAAAGAACTCTAAAATGATCGCCTTTACCTTCTTTTTGATGTGATGCTGTTGTATAGATAAGAGCTCCTTTTAATTTAATAAATTCGTCGTGTTGGGCTTCTTCTAAAGACCAAGTTCCATCAAAATCTAATCCTGCATATCCAATACATTTAAAGTTATCTGCTTTTCTTGTTCCATCAATATATTGTGCCGCAATGGTATTTCCTAAATTGATTGTTCTGGCAACTTCTTCTCTTGAAAATTCTACATTCTCAAATTTGTTGTTTGCTTCTGCCGGGTATGTTTCTGGTTTGTTTTTTATCTTAGTATTGACTGAAAGTAACATATTATTCTCCTTTACCACTTATTGCTATTCTTACCTGTGTTGTGCTTGAAAAACGGCCTTGTTCATTGAGCCAGGAATCAAGATCATCTTTAAAATAAAAGATTCTCCCTCTTTTAATGAAGCTGGGGCCTGTCCCATTACTTCGCCACATAGCGAGTGTCTTTGGTCTTAACCCTAAATACAGGGCTGCGTTCTTTGTGTTCAATCTTCCGTCAGGATATACCTGCACTTCAAATCCAGTCATATAAATGACTCCTTTCGTATATTATTTATAAAACTCAAAGACTTCTTACTAAATCGCGACTTGTATTTCTGCCTTACAAGTTGTATCATAAAACACGTTGGAAAATCTTCAAAAGTCCATTTTGAAGATTGTCTGAAAACTTGACAAAAGAAAAATTATTAATAGGAATTATTATGGAATACTACAAATTTTTATTTAAACCTTTCTTGCGATGGTACCGAGGAAAATGGGACGATTTTAACGAAAAAGTTGATGGTTTTTATTTTGAAATTGATTTTGAGAATGAGTTAGGTTTAACAAGAGATGAGTTCATTGAAAAGTTTATAAAACCTTATCAAGGTTATACCTTAGAACAAATTGCAAGAATCTCAATGACACAAACAAGTTTAAGTACTAAATATTTAGGTAATACTACCGTTTTTGAAGCACAACCAACTAACGAAATATTTATTAATTCGATGTATTGGACACTTGTTAACATTGTTGATCTCAAACTAGAAGGTTTTAAACTTTCTTATGACGATTTTAGTGATGTTATACTGAAATTTGATTATGAAGAAAACACACCCTATAAACAGTGCAGATATTGTGGTAAACCTTATTTTGATAAAAGAGGAGAAAAACATAAATTTGGAAATAACAATCTACACTTATGCCATGTAGAGGGTTGTGAAACAGGAAATACAAATCCTCAGGGTGAGTACCATAAAGAAGGCTGTTGTTTTCTTCAATGGAAAAGAATTAAAAAGAACTTTAATCAAAAACTTGATAGAATAACTGGCAGACTGAAGAATAATAAACTCATTAATAATAAAGAAAGAGCTATATATGAATTTATAAAATTCTGCGAAGAAAGATTTGAGTACAATAAAACCCTTGAATATACATTACAAACAAAAGATAAACCTGCCACAAAAATAATTCCCTTTATTCCTTACGAATTTGAAGTTGTTGGTACAATTAACGAAAGTTATTATGACTAATAAAAGTTTTCAAAAATCTATTTCACTATAACACTATCACATAAGGATATTTAAGGAATTAGATACTCATAACTTCTTAAATATCAATAATGTTCAATATGTTATAGTGTTGAAATGTAATATTAAATTGATTATTTTCAAAATTATTAAATAACACCTTGTAAAATATGTATATTTAGGACACGAGACACGAGATTCATGATTTATGATAAAGAAATTAAGGGCCACGGTACTCGGTTCTACCATAAAAAACTTTGAAACAATGTACTTAATTAATCAAAATTGAACAAGTATAAAAGGATTTATCTAAGTATAAGAAGGTTTATTAATATTTTTCTATACTTACCATTATTATTTATATATAATACACTTTATAAGTAAAACTTAATGGGATTAATAGCTGAGATCAGGAAAATACTAATGATTGATAACAATAACTTATTTAGATATACAAAAAAAGAATATGCAGAAACGTTTATAGAAAAGGGTTTAATCTTTTTTAATTCACTAGAATATTATAAAAATTATCAATCTGATAAAGAAACTATAAAAGATGAAAAAGAAGGAAAGATTATATTCAGACCTTCTGATGAAAGTGGATATAAAATACATATTGGGGCACCCGGATTAGATCGCATAACTCTCGAAAGTGGTAAAGATATTGTTTCAGGGTCTGTTGAATTATCTAACACATATGAAGATATCGAAAATTTCTATATTTTTTGCATTTCTCAAGAATTTAATAAAGATCTTTATGAGGAATTTGAAGCTGATACTTGTGTAAAAATAAAAGATAAAGATGAGTTTATAAGAAGGTCCGCTAATGCTCTTAAAAGTTTAAAATACAAATTATCATATTACCCAATAAAATATTATTCTGAAAAAGAAGATAACTTAGAAACTAATTTACCATACTATCTTTTAAAGAGATCGAAATATGAACATCAAAAGGAATTTAGATTATGTTTTTACAAAGAATATGATTGTAAACAGAAGAAGTATAATCAAGAGATTTCCTTTATTGATCAAGATAGTCAAAAAAGGATTATCATACAAGCCCATCTTAAAAATTTAGGGATTGAAGTAGGAAGTCTCAAAGATATTACTGAAATAATTGAAAGGTAATATACATTGATGGCTCAAAGTGATGAAATATTTATAAGTTATAGTTGGGATTCAAAAGAACACATTAAAAAAGTTCTTGAATTTTCTAATAAATTACGATCTGAAGGTGTTGATTCTGTGATAGATCAATACGAAGCCTCACCTTCTGAAGGCTGGCCACGGTGGATGGAGTCAAAAATAAGAAGCTCAAAATATGTTTTACTTATTTGTACTGAAGAATACTATAATCGTTCAATAGGAAAAGTTGATGAAACTGTTGGAAATGGTGTTAAGTGGGAAGGACACTTAATATTCCAACATCTATATGACGCAGGTTCACATAACACAAAATTTATACCTGTAATATTTAAAGAATCTGATAGAAAATATATTCCAACTCCTGTTCGTGGTTCGACCATCTATAATATTGAAACAGAAGAAGGCTATGATAACTTATATTATAGATTAATTGATGAACATAGAACTCCGAAACCTGAATTAGGAAAAAGAAGACCGTTACCACAAAAAGAAGTGAAAACTAATCCTTCTATGTTTATCGATACGCCAATCAACCTTGAGTTGTGGAATCAAGCTGAATGGCATGGCGTTGTATATTGTTATGGTAATCAAAATATTTATGACGTTCCACCTTCTTTAGGTATTATTTTTAAAAATAAAAATGCTGCTGAAAATATTTTTAATGATTGGAAAGAAAAATATGGAAATGTTGACTCAGATGATGAAATCAGGGTTTCTATTATTGAGGGAGATGTTGAAGGTGAAGAACCGGGATATTTTGTACATATAACTTATGACTATGATAAAAGAATTCAAAAATTCAAAAAAAACGGTGTAGAATTCAAACCATTAGAGGATATTTATCTATCAATTGGTAGATTTCATAGAATGACACCTCATGCTGAATCACAAAATTTAGCTTTATTTAAAAAAGCATTTAACTATTTTAAAAGATATACGATATTTCCTTGTATAGCTCAAAAAGAAGATTGCAGTGATTTACAATTAGCACCAAGATTATCCCTAGAAAAAAAAGAAATTATATTTAAGACAGTTGATGAAATTGGTGAAAATGACATTGATGCTGTTGTTTTAAGAAAAAATGTCGAACAATTATAGAGGATTATCGTTTCATTTGAAAGGCTATATATTTAATGTGTATCAAAAAAATAATTTTGAACTTTGTTAAACAACAAATCGAAACATCATATTTTATAAAATTTCTCTTAAATATAAGATTTATGGGTGCGATATTTATAAGAAATTTTATTAGTTCACTATTCTATATAATTCCTTTATCTATTGCCATATGCTACCTATTAAAACAGCACAATGATATATGTAAAATGTTATCTGGTGTTTTAATAAGTTTGGTTGCGACATTACTTTTTTCGAATAGTATAAAACAACACTCATTGGAACAAAAGTTTTATAAAACAACTAGTAAAATCAAATCAAATATTTATTCCTGTTATTACAACCTTTTTGAAATAATTAGCTACATGGCAGCAGAAAATGTTATTGATGAAACCTTGAACAAAGAATTACAGGCCATAGGTGTCATTAAAGGCACCAAAAAACTTTCTCAAATAGTCGAGGAAAATAATGCTATTTTAGATACTATACAAATATCTAAAGATAATTTGTATCAAATACGGTCGCAATTTATAACATTTCAAAATTATATTGACGAATCTATTAGTTTAATTAAAACAATAGGTAATGATTCGTCAATCTATCCTTTTATTTTAGATTTATATGTTATTCAAGAAAAAATACCTCAAAATATTGATAAGCAATTTAATAAGGATTATTGTAATCCTTTAACTTCTATATTTGGAGGAATTAATAAGAGCTTAATGTATAATCTTTTAAAAGATTATAGTAATTTATTGGAAAAAATTGAAAGAAATAATATTATAAAATTAATTAAAGCAGTACCTTGCCATAATATTACAATAACTATGGATCTTTCTTCTCAACTTCCTGAAGAGACAATAAGATTAGCTCAACAAAGACTGGATGAAGAAAGAAAAAAATAAACGAATTAGATAATTAAACCAGTACAAAAGGCCTCTCGGTTTCACCCTGGGGTATACAGGTTCGCGCATTTAGGATACAATAGGCTAAAGGGTCCTTGGGGCGGGCTTCAAGAATTAAAAACAAAATACAAGTAAGGTGGTCGGTGGTCATTTTGTGGTCATTGTGCAGAGAAAATTATAGATTTTGATAGATTTTTATAGAATTAAATGGAATATACCTTTTGTCTGCAATATAACTAGCGAGAACATAAGGGATAAATCTAGACATATAAAGGCTTTTGCTATGGTCAGCTCATAATCCCTTGGTCGTTGGTTCGAATCCATCCGGGCCCATTGATTTTTCAAAAATAAAATATCAAATTGTCGTAAAAATGTCGTAATGAAAAATAAAACACTACAAAAAACTACAATAATTTCGAAAGATATCTTTAAATTTAAAGATATCTTTTTTAGTATTTATAAATATTTGCTTTTTAAGCCTGTTAATAATACCAAGCCAACGTATTATATTTGTCAACATGGTTTTTATGGCTTAAAATACTAAAAATTTTATGTGACGTATTGGAATAGTCTTTAAGTTTTTAAACAGTGGTTAACTGGTAATTAACAGGTTATTTACTGTTATTAACAAGATATTGAAATTTATAAAGAGTATATAACTTTAAAATCTGAATAACAAAAAGTTTAAATAAATTTAATTCTTATTGTTATACCCATCCAAGAAAGCTTTTGCGCTTAATGATGTTGTAATTGGTTGAGGCTCGATTTATTCGCCTTTTTGTAAAAGATAATTAATCATATTAATTAAACTTCGTGATATCACTAACTGTTTTTTAAGTTCCATTAAGGCATGTTAAATTCATTTTAGGTAATATATTCCCACCTGAATAAAATTTAATCATGCTTAACGAGGCGCACAATAATGCGGAGAATGGTTTTGTTGATAAATCATTATTGTTTATTTGAGATTATTCAAAAAGTAAAATTCAACACTTGATAAATGAATCAATAATGATACAATATAATATATAAACGTATCAAAAAGGATTCATTATAAAATGAGTGAGGAAAAATTAAAATTAAAAGTTGAGTTTTTTAAAACCTCAAACGGTAAGGAACCAGTTAAGGAATGGCTAAATGAGTTTAGCAAAGATGATAAACTCGAAATAGGTTCTGATATAAAAGCCGTTCAAAAAGGTTATCCATTAGTGGGGATGCCTTTAGTAGAATCACTAGGCAGAGGATTATATCAAGTAAGAAGTCATATAAGCCAGAAACGAATTACAAGGATTATATTTTATGTAGAAAATGGCAAAATGATTTTATTACATGGTTTTATTAAGAAAACAAGAAAAACTCCGCAAAATGAATTAGATTTAGCTTATAAAAGATATAAGGAATTACGAGGTAATGAATGATGGAACAAAAACACATAGGATCAGATTTTGATGATTTCTTAATGGAAGAAGGTCTTCTTGAAAAAGCTGAAGCAATTGCTGTTAAAAAGCTATTTGCTTATCAAGTAAAAGAAGAAATGAGAAAAAATAAAATAACTCAGCAACAAATGGCTGAAAAAATGAAAACTAAAAGACCGACTATAGTTAGGGCTTTAAATCCTGAAAATACATCTATAACTTTAAAAACTATGGAAAAAATTGCACAAGCTTTGGGTAAAAAGCTGCAAATTTCTTTAAGTTAATTACAAAAAATAGATACAAACTATTTCGATTAGAAATAAATTCAAAAGCTCACTCATACAGGGTGAGCTTTTTGCTGTGTGCTCCTGATTGAAAAGATTAATCTATATTTGCTCTTTCTTTCTTTTATCCCTTTTGTATCGGTATTCTGAGGATTTACTTTCTTGATCAGAAGAAAAATGGTATCGGGGTAAACTTACAAAAGAACAGAATAAATAGCGTGAAGATACCGACCACCTCTATAATTAATAGCATTATATTTGGGGAACTCTTCACAAGTTAAGTGAATTTCATTATCTCTAGGACTCCAGACCAAATCAGTAAATTCAACTTCGGAACTTTGGTAATCAGGTATCCACTGACAATGTTCTTCTTTATCCAATCTTTCAATGCGTGTCCAGTTTAACTCTTGCCCATAGCAGAGCATTCTATAGCATATTTGTTTGTACTCATTTAATGGATATACAAAAAATGGATCAAGACGAACTTTTGTAATATTAGATACTCCATTTCTAATAAGTGTTTCAGCTAGCCAATAAGAAGCATTAGGGCTTATTGATACTGGAGTTATTTCAAATACATAGCCATTTCTTTGTATAGCTGTTCCACTTAAATCGAATTGATCTAAATGAATAAGATTGTTTTTATCTATTTTTATATCGTTAATAGCACTGTGGTTGTACGGTAATAAACCGTTTATAAGTTCATTTTTTCTAAGTTCAGAAATTTTTTCTAACAAAATTTTAGACCAGCTCATCACATCATCAAAAATAATATTATATTCATCAATAAATTCTTGTGATAATTTATACAATTCATGATCAGTATTTGAAGCTATTTTTTTCAAAGGTACAAGCTGTTGAAATTTGATCTTTTGCTAGTGTCCTGACCTTAAAATAATATGATATTATCTGGTCAAAACTTTTCCTGTATATGTCCATTTGAAAGGATGTGCTTTTTTATCATTGTAATATTTTATGTATTTCATTGTGCATTCGATTAATTCTTCTTTTGAATCCCATACTCCATCTTTTAATACGTCTCTTGACAATATCCCGAACCATATCTCTATTTGATTTAACCATGATGAATATGTGGGTGTGAAATGGATATGAAT
>Ga0074193_1001664_pt1 | contig 25221 bp, 23 predicted proteins | sample EPASupsiteHSE605_FD_64523 | JGI IMG/M metagenome (GOLD analysis project Ga0074193, IMG submission 64523) | Bioremediated contaminated groundwater from EPA Superfund site, New Mexico - Sample HSE6-05 | ecosystem: Environmental > Aquatic > Deep subsurface > Groundwater > Contaminated ... | reverse complement strand
AAAAACAGTTAGTCTGGTTCGACAACGGCGAAACGCCCACGCACACCCTTGGACTGGAGTTGGAAGAGAAATCCCCCACCCTCCCCTTCCATCCCATCATTGGCGACGTGCGCAGCACCAGCCGGGTGGAATCCATCTTTGCCTGCTTCCAGCCCGACGTGGTATTCCATGCCGCCGCCTACAAGCATGTGCCCCTTATGGAATCCAACCCCTGCGAAGCCATCCGTGTAAACGTACGCGGCACACGCAATGTGGCCGACATGGCACTTAAGTACGAAGCCGAACGCTTCGTGATGGTGTCGACCGACAAAGCCGTGAACCCCACCAACGTGATGGGATGCAGCAAACGCCTGGCCGAAATCTACGTGCAAAGTCTCAGCTCCGCCCTTAAGAGCGGCACCCTGAAAGGGAAAACCAAATACATCACCACCCGGTTCGGCAACGTGTTAGGCAGCAACGGATCGGTCATACCCCGCTTCCGCGAGCAGATCGAAAAAGGCGGCCCGGTAACCGTAACCCATCCCGACATCATCCGTTACTTCATGACCATCCCCGAAGCCTGCCGTCTGGTACTGGAAGCCGGCACCATGGGCAAGGGAGGCGAGATATTCATCTTCGAGATGGGCGAACCCGTTAAAATAGCCGACCTGGCACGCCGTATGATCGAACTGGCCGGCTTCGACCCCGACACCGACATCCAGATCGAATACACAGGCCTCCGTCCGGGCGAAAAACTATACGAAGAACTCCTGAGCGACAAGGAAAACACCCTCCCCACCCCCCACGAAAAAATCCGTGTGGCCAAGGTCCGCGAATACCAATACAGCGAAGTAGAACCCCGTATCGACGCCCTCACCGAAACCGCCCGTTACGGCAAGATGATGGAAACCGTAAAGATCATGAAACAAATCGTCCCCGAATTCATAAGTCAGAACTCCATATTCGAAAAGTTCGACCTGCAACCCGGAGAAGAAAAGAAAATAAAAAAACTAGCAATATGAATATAGCAATCGTTGGAACTGGCTACGTAGGCTTAGTTTCAGGAACATGTTTTGCCGAAATGGGCATAAATGTAACTTGTGTAGATGTTGACACTAAAAAGATTGAAAATTTAAAAAAAGGTATAATCCCCATCTATGAACCGGGACTTGAAGAACTGGTTCATAAAAATGTAAAAGCCGGACGGTTACATTTCACAACAGATTTAACAACTTGTCTGGATGAAGTGGAAGTAATCTTTAGTGCTGTAGGAACCCCTCCCGATGAAGACGGAAGTGCAGACCTAAAATACGTTTTGGAAGTTGCCCGTACAATTGGGAGCAACATGAACAATTATGTATTGGTTGTAACCAAGAGCACAGTCCCTGTTGGAACCGCAAAAAAAGTAAAAGCTGCCATCCAGGAAGAACTTGATAAAAGAGGTGCAACTATCGAATTCGATGTAGCTTCCAATCCTGAATTCTTGAAGGAAGGTAACGCTATTGACGATTTCATGAAGCCTGACAGGGTCGTAGTTGGAGTAGAAAGTGAAAAAGCAAAATCATTGATGGAGCTACTTTACAAACCTTTCATGATGAACAACTACCGGATGATATTTACAGATATACCATCTGCCGAAATGATTAAATACGCAGCCAACGCCATGTTAGCTACCCGTATTTCATTTATGAACGACATCGCTAATCTTTGCGAAATAATGGGAGCTGATGTAAACATGGTTCGTAAAGGAATTGGTTCAGATGCTCGAATCGGAAATAAATTTCTATACGCAGGTTGTGGTTATGGTGGCTCCTGTTTCCCTAAAGATGTGAAAGCCTTAATTCGGACAGCTTCACAGAATGGTTATGAAATGAAGGTATTGCAAGCTGTAGAAGAAGTTAATGAAAACCAAAAATCTATTCTTTTCAAAAAGCTTCAAAAACATTTCAACGGTGATCTTGAAGGAAAAACAATAGGATTGTGGGGGCTTTCATTTAAGCCTGAAACTGACGATATGCGTGAAGCTCCCTCTTTAGTATTAATTGATAACCTCCTTAGTACTGGGTGTATTGTTAAAGTATATGACCCTATTGCAATACCCGAATGTAAAAGAAAAATTGGTGATTCAGTAATCTATTGTAACGATAGATACGAAGCAACCTTGGATACCGACGCCTTATTATTGGTTACAGAATGGAAAGAATTTAGAATACCATCCTGGGCCGTTTTAAATAAAATGATGAAACAACCCGTAATAATTGATGGTCGGAATATTTATGACCGTCAACAAGTAAAAGAATCTGGTTTCCACTATTACAACATCGGATAAATAAAATGCTTACATATAATGTTGAACTCGAAGGTAAAACCATACTCGTTACGGGAGCAGCGGGTTTTATTGGAAGTTTTTTAATCAAGAGACTATTTAGTGACTTTCAAAATATTAAAATTATAGGACTGGATTCCATCACCGATTATTATGATGTAAATCTAAAATATGGTCGATTGAAGGAAATAAAGGCTTTGGATAGAGATTGGACATTCATTCACGACTCCATTGCTAATAAAGAAGCCTTAGAAAAGATATTCACGGAAAACAATATTGCAATTGTTGTGAACCTTGCAGCTCAGGCTGGAGTACGCTATAGCATAACTAATCCGGACACTTACATAGAGAGCAACATTATAGGATTCTACAATATTCTGGAAGCATGCCGCCATCACGAAGTGGAACATCTTATTTATGCATCATCTTCTTCGGTATATGGATGTAACAAGAAAGTACCATACAGTACCGACGACAATGTAGACAATCCGATCAGCCTCTACGCAGCAACCAAAAAGAGCAACGAACTGATGGCTCACACCTACAGTAAGCTCTATAATATACCATCTACAGGACTCCGGTTCTTTACAGTTTACGGTCCTGCAGGTCGCCCCGATATGGCTTATTTCGGATTTACGAATAAACTTAGAGAGGGCAAAAAGATTCAAATCTTCAACTATGGCAACTGTAAACGTGATTTCACTTATATAGATGATATTGTAGAGGGTGTAGTAAGAATTATGCAACATGCTCCTGAGAAACAGAATGGAGAAGATGGATTGCCAATTCCGCCATATAAAGTTTATAACATCGGGAATAATAGCCCTGAAAACTTGCTTGACTTTGTACAGATACTACAAGAAGAGCTGATTCGTGCCAAGGTATTACCTGCTGATTATGATTTTGAATCTCATAAAGAGTTAGTTGCAATGCAACCAGGAGATGTTCCTGTTACATATGCTGACACTTCACCATTGGAAAAGGATTTTGGTTTTAAGCCATCAACTTCGCTCCGTGAAGGTTTAAGAGAGTTTGCACAGTGGTACACTAAATATTATGGATTAAAATAATAAAATAAGATACACTAATATATATTATGTCAATCTTCAAAGATAAAGTCCTGTTGATAACAGGCGGAACAGGCAGTTTCGGAAATGCAGTTCTTCGCAGATTCCTTGATTCTGATATCAAAGAAATTCGTATTTTCAGTCGGGATGAGAAAAAGCAAGATGATATGCGTCATCGATTACAAAACCCTAAAGTAAAATTCTATATTGGCAACGTTCGGGATAAGGACAGTGTGGATGTAGCGATGCGCGGTGTAGATTACGTATTTGCCGCTGCAGCCCTTAAGCAGGTACCAAGTTGTGAATTCTTTCCCATGGAAGCCACCCGCACCAATGTACTGGGAACTGGCAATGTATTGGAAAGTGCCATACAACACGGCGTTAAGAATGTAGTGGTTCTCTCTACAGATAAAGCAGCCTATCCCATCAATGCAATGGGTATTTCCAAGGCTTTGATGGAAAAGGTTGCCATCGCTAAGGGTCGTGAACTGGGAGAAGATGCTACAACCACTATCTGTTGTACACGTTACGGAAACGTTATGGCAAGTAGGGGCTCCGTTATTCCTCTTTGGGTGGAGCAGATGATGGATGGTAAACCTATCACTATCACGGACCCGAACATGACTCGTTTTATGATGACCTTGGACGATGCCGTTGATTTGGTAATTTATGCCTTTACCAATGGACATAATGGCGACCTGTTTGTTCAGAAAGCACCGGCAGCGACTTTGGAGACCTTAACCATCGCACTAAAGGAAATCTATGCGAAGGTAGACCCTAAGTATGGAGAGACCGAAGTGAAGGTGATTGGGACACGTCACGGAGAGAAACTCTATGAAACACTGGTAACCCGCGAGGAGATGGCGAAAGCAATCGATATGGGTAATTATTACCGTATTCCATGCGACACCCGCGACCTGAACTATAATAAGTTCTTTACAGAAGGTAGCGAAGAAGTATCAAAGATAGAAGATTACCATTCACACAATACTGCCCGTCTCGATGTAGAAGGAATGAAGGAGCAACTAATGCGTCTTCGTTTTATCCAAGAAGATCTGGGCATTATCAACAAAGCGCAAGCACGTGAAATTAGATCAGAATAATTTAGTATGAAGATATTAGTTACAGGTGCTAAAGGGTTTGTTGGAAGAAACTTGTGTGCACAAATCCATAATATAAAAGAGGGTAAAGCTCGCTTCTACGGTGATATTACGGTAGATGACGTTTTTGAATATGACATGGATTCAACTCCCGAGGAATTGGATGCATGGTGCAAGGAAGCCGACTTTGTATTCAATCTGGCTGGCGTAAACAGGCCTAAAGACCAGGATGAATTCATGACCGGCAACTTTGGCTTTGCCTCTACCCTATTGGATACATTGAAAAAACACGGCAACAATTGTCCCGTAATGCTTTCATCTTCACAACAGGCCTCTTTGACCGGACGATTCGGTAACTCCGAATATGGACGTAGTAAAAAGGCTGGCGAAGACCTGTTCTTTATGTATGGTATTGAGACTGGAGCAAAAGTACTTGTATATCGTTTCCCCAATCTGTTTGGCAAATGGTGTAAGCCAAACTATAACAGTGCAGTAGCTACATTTTGTAACAATATAGCAAACGATCTGCCCATCCAGGTAAATGATCCCTCGGTAGAACTGGAATTACTCTACATAGATGATCTGGTTAATGGAATGATCGCTGCATTGAAAAGCGAAGAACAACACTGCGAATTCGATGGAATTGATGCCATTCTTAAAGAAGACGGCCGTTATTGCGTGGTGCCAACCACACACAAAGTAACGCTGGGTGAGATTGTTTCTTTACTTGAATCATTCAGGAAGCAACCCGATACCCTAGTGATGCCGGAGATTCCGAACAACAGTTTTGCAAAGAAATTATACTCAACTTACTTGAGCTATCTTCCCAAAGAAAAGGTCTGCTTTCCTTTAAAGATGAACGTGGATGATAGAGGCTCCTTTACCGAGCTGCTCAAAACTAGAAACTGTGGTCAGTTTTCTGTTAACATCTCAAAGCCAGGAGTCACCAAAGGACAACATTGGCACAATAGTAAATGGGAATTCTTTATTGTAGTATCCGGTCACGGACTGATACAAGAGAGAAAAGTTGGAAGCGATGAAGTCCTGAATTTTGAAGTAAGCGGAGACAAAATTGAAGCCATACACATGCTTCCGGGTTACACCCACAACATCATTAATCTTTCCGAAACGGAAGATTTAGTAACCGTAATGTGGGCGAACGAAAGTTTTGATCCAAACCGCCCCGACACCTATTTCGAACCTGTAGCGTCTAAATAATATACAACCATGCAATTAAGAACGGATTATAGCGAAATAAAGTTTGCAGAAAACGGCAAACTCAAGCTTCTTATTATAGTTGGCACCCGACCGGAGATTATACGTTTAGCTGCGGTTATTAATAAGTGCCGCATTTACTTTGATACCATTCTGGCACATACAGGTCAGAATTATGATTATAACCTGAACGGAGTATTCTTCAAGGACCTGAAACTAAAAGATCCGGAAGTATACATGGATGCAGTAGGCGACGATCTGGGAGCAACTATGGGAAATATCATCAATGCATCCTACAAGTTGATGGCAGAGATCAAACCCGATGCCGTATTGGTTCTGGGCGACACCAACTCTTGTTTGAGCGTAATTGGAGCAAAGCGTCTGCATATTCCTATCTTCCACATGGAAGCAGGGAACCGTTGTAAGGACGAATGTCTGCCTGAGGAAACCAACCGTCGCATCGTAGATATCATCTCCGATGTTAATATGGCGTACTCAGAACATGCCCGTCGTTACCTCGCTGATTGCGGACTTCCAAAAGAACGTACCTACGTAACAGGTTCACCCATGGCAGAAGTACTGCATAACAACCTTGCAGAGATTGAGGCAAGCGATGTACACCAGCGCCTGGGCCTCGAAAAAGGAAAATACATTCTCTTGAGTGCCCATCGTGAAGAGAATATCGATACAGAGAAAAACTTCCTCTCGTTGTTCAACGCCATCAACGCAATGGCAGAGAAATACGATATGCCAATCCTTTACAGCTGCCACCCACGTTCACGCAACCGTCTGGCCGCAAGTGGATTCAAGTTAGATAAGCGTGTCATCCAGCAGGAACCCATGGGATTCCACGACTACAACTGCCTTCAGATGAATGCCTTTGCAGTAGTATCCGATAGTGGCACCCTCCCGGAAGAATCAAGCTTCTTCACCAGTGTAGGCCATCCATTCCCTGCCATCTGCATCCGGACCTCTACCGAACGTCCTGAAGCTCTCGATAAAGCAATTTTTGTAATTGCAGGTATTGATGAGAAGTCACTCCTTCAAGCAGTAGATACAGCCGTTGAACTTTGTAAGGATGGAAATCATGGTATTCCTGTACCAGATTATACAGACGAGAATGTTAGCACCAAGGTTGTGAAAATCATTCAGTCTTATACAGGAATCGTAGATAAGATGGTTTGGCGCAAGGACAGCCTATAATAGCATAAAAAAACGTAAGTGAAAGCCCCAATCACAATACTCAGAATAACATGGTTTTCATTTTACACTAAAGCTTAATGAAAAACTGGGCGCCCAAGTGGTCGAATGACGAAATTCGATACTTCCATCTAGTTCGACAAAAAACAAAATTTAGAAGGCATTTGAGCTTGAAATAGAAAAGTTGCACATGCATCATGCATGAAAAAATGTTGCATTTTCGCATAGTACGCCTTCTATTTTCTATGAATACAATAATAAAATCAAAGTGGGATTAAAAGACAAATTAACACTTGCATTACATAAGCCTTACGATTTATCTATTCCAACAAATAGAGCATTAGAGAGGGAAAGAAGAATAGCTCTAACTTCAATCACAGCTATTTTGTATAAAATAATAGTATCTGCTACTCCATTAATTACACTTAAAATAACATATGATTATCTTGGAGTAGAGGTCTATGGCCTGTGGAGCGCAGTTACAAATTTCTTTGCCATATTTGCTTTTAGTGATTTGGGGATTGGTAATGGCTTACAAACAAAGCTTAGTAAAGCTTCCGGTTTGGATGATACAGTTCAGTGTCGTAGTTTAGTAGCAAGCACTCATCTAATTCTATGGGTTGTATCTGCTATTCTTTTTTTGATATTTGCTATTGCTTATCCGATAGTTGACTGGGCCAGTTTAATGAATGCTATAGACCGTGAAACGATAGAATTAGCTGCTCCTATCGTTTTTGTTATTGTCTTACCAAAGATATTTTCCATACCTGTCGCAATCATTAACAGGACTCAACTAGCTTTACAAGAAGGGTATAATAGTAACATTTGGGGTATTGCAGGTGCCATCTTGTCTTTGATTTATATTGTTTTATGTTCATACCTTGACCTCGGAAAGGTATTTATGCTTTGTGGATCTTCGATTATTCCACTAGTCGTAAGTGCTCTTAATATGTTTGTGTATTACGGATTTCAACGTAAGGATCTTAAACTATCAATAAAGTATGCAAATTGGAAGACTTCTAAGGGGTTGATGAGTTTAGGAGTATATTTCTTCCTGTTGTCAATTCTTACGACAGTTGGATTATCAATGGATACATTTATAGTTGCAAAAGCATGTACTTTAGCCGAAGCTGCATCCTTTTCCATTCTGTATAAACTTGCATTAATTATTTCATCAGTCCTTACAATTTTTTGTCAGCCTTTATGGGGTGCAAACGGAGAAGCTATTGCACGCGGAGATATTGAATGGGTTAAAAGGAACACAAGAAAGGTATCTTTGGCATTAACCGGGGTAACGACTATCTGCTCTATAATTTTCGTTTTTTCCGCACCTTTTGTATTTCGTATTTGGCTAGGAGAGAACTTCTTATACTCTTCTTCTTGTTTGATATGGCTTTGTATCATGCAAATTGAACAGGCTTTCATATCGCCATATTTTATGTTTCTAAATGCCAGTGGTATTGTGAAATTCCAATTATTGCTATTTGCTATTTTCACACCAGTTAGCTTTATTTTAAAATATTTCTTAGCCTCAACTTATGGTATATTTGCTGTTCCATGTGTTGGCGCTGTATTATATATGCTCATCATACTATTAGGTTCATATTTCATTTCAATCAAAAAGATAAGTAAACTTCAACGTAATGACTGATAATCTTATTAATACGAGGATAGGAAAATTTGTGATTTCATATTTGATAATTACATACATCATATATCTTTTTCTTCCTACTGTTGGCATGCATACTGAAGATATGCATGAAATGTATACAATCATTTTTCTGACATTATGTTGTATTAGTTTTTACTGTGGATGCAGAAGTGTGCCCATTCGTAAACAATACTACTTTTCTAAAAAATCAAAATTTACTCTCGGAAATGGTACTTTAGCTATCTTAATATCAACATTTACAATCATTACATTTTCATATTTAGGTGATATGATTAGTAGTGGAGTGGCACAGATGTCAATATCAATGGGTGATAATTATGCAAATATGCTTGAGAACGAAATGAATTTTAATTCGTTCTGGGGGCAGCTTTATACTTTACTTTCTCCATTTAGAGTATTATTAGTAACCTATTGTATTGTCTTTTTCAAAAGTCTAACAAAATTTAATTTTATTCTTCTAATTGGTCTTTTATTCTCATATTTGATGCTAACGATTTCCAGAGGACAATTTGTTGGTATTGGAAACGTTGCGGTGTTTATATCTATTCCTTTGTTGTTTAAAAATTGGGTTGAGGGTAATATAGGCAGATTTAAAAAGCAAATATTGATAATCGGTGTAGTTTTTATAGCGCTCTTCATAATAAATCAGTTTGCAAGATCTGAATCATTAGGATCTGATTTCGCCAGCTCTTATGATAACGAAAGCGTCTTTTTTCAAATATTTGGTCCGAAAGTGGGTGCTGGAATAATTCGACTTCTGTCATATTTCTCTCACGGCTATAAGGGACTTAATTATTCACTCCAGCTTCCCTTCGAATGGACTTATGGGTATGGTGGTTCTCGTGCTCTCGGAGGTTATATGAACCAATATTTTGGATTGCCTACATATTTCGAAGCAACCTACCCTATGAGAGTTTTGAACGCATTCGGTTATGATTGTCAAACGAGTTGGCCAACTGCTTTCGCTTGGTGGGCTTCAGATTTTTCTTTTCCAGGAGTCGTTGTATTTATGTATTTCATTGGGAAATTATTTTGTCTTGTATTTCGGGACGCATGCTATTATCTTGATATTGTTGCTATTTCGTTTCTTTGTGAATTGTCTATTTTAGTGTTCTTTATGCCAATGAATAATCAAGCATTTCAAACACGCGAATCACTGTTAATTACTGTCTTCCTGTTTCTTGCTTGGATATATCGTAGAAAACTCAGAAAAATTTGATTTTATGTTTTATATTGTTCTAGAAAAGTATATACCAGGTACTGCTCCTACAAATCGTATTCTTTCTTATGCAAAAGCATTATCAGAGCAAGGGATACCTGCTACAATTGTGTTTCTATTTCCCAACCAAACGGGTGAAAGGGTCGAAATATCATATAAACACATTGAATTTAAGTATTTATGGCTCAATATCTTTTCTTTCAATAAATACTTGAAATGGATTGTAGCAAAAGCTTACTTACGCTATTTTATTATGTTGCTTAAAAAAGGTGATGTTGTATATTTGTATAACAATTCAGAACTAATCGATTTATTTACTAAGATTGAGGGCGTCAAGGTATATCATGAAAGAACAGAGCATCCTGCTGCACATGAAAAGATCTATACTAGATTTAAAAGAATCACAATAGATTACTATTATGAATCTTGTAAGAGACTTGATGGATTATTCGTCATATCTACTGCATTAAAAAGACTATTTCTAGAAAAGGGAATTGCTGAAAACAAAATACACATATTAAATATCACCGTCGACTCTGAACGTTTTGAAGGATTACAAAAAAATGATAGTCAAAAATATATAGCGTATTGCGGTACTGCTTCAAATAATAAAGACGGTGTAGATTCGCTTATTCGGGCTTTTTCAATCTTTTCCAAACAAGTTTCAAATTACACATTGATTATCATCGGTAAAACCCCATCAATTGCAGATGAATCAAAGAATTTACAGCTTATAAAAAAACTGGATTTACAAGATAAGATACAATTCACGGGGTTTGTTTCACCTGATAAAATGCCTCAAATATTAAAAAACGCCAGCATATTAGCTTTAGACAGACCAGACAATTTACAGGCGAAATATGGTTTCCCCACAAAGCTTGGAGAATATCTTCTTTCTCAAAATCCCGTGATTGTTACAAAAGTAGGTGAGATTCCTCTTTTTTTTGAAAATAAGGTGAATGCAATTTTAGTAAATCCTGGAGATGATAAAGCTTTCGCTGATGGTTTGCTGTGGCTTGTTAATAATCAAAACGAAGCCACAATGATAGGTGAACGCGGTGCTGAAATAGCAAATAAACAGTTTAATTATTATACAGTTACAAAAAAAATTGTAGAAGTTATATATAAAAAATAAGATCATGCATATCTGTGTAATATCTCCGTCCTTCCCAACATCAAAGACAATTGACTTTGTTTTTGTTGAGCAACTTTGTAGGGCATTTGCTGATAATGGACAAAAGGTTTCTGTAATTGCCCCTCAATCCATAACAAAGTGCCTAATAAGACATATACCTATTGCTAGAAGATACAGTACATTCAAGACGGATAAGGGTAATATAATAGATTTGTATCGTCCATATTATATTTCTTTAGGTAATTGCTCTATTAATCCATTCAAGGATTCTTTCAAGAGAGCTGTAGCAAGAGCATTCAGACAGGTAAAAAATAAACCAGACGTTTGCTATGGACATTTTTGGCAGTCGATTTTTGCAATATATCCTATAGCAAAAAGGCATAACATTCCTTTGTCGGGAGCCTCAGGAGAAGAAGATGTTGCAAAATATGTACATATATCAGAGAAAATCAAACAAGAAGTGCGCGAATATATGTTAGGAATTGTAAGCGTCTCTTCTAAAAACAGAAAAGAATGTTTAAATCTTAATTTGGTCTCAGAGGATAAATCCGTCGTCATCCCGAATGCTATTAATATGAGTCTGTTTGAAAATAAAGATAAACAACAATTAAGGAAGCGTATGGGGATATCTGACGAAGATTTCGTGGTATCATTCATTGGTCAGTTTATTCCGCGTAAAGGAACTCTTCGTCTGTCACAGGCGCTAACTAACCTAGGCGATTCGTCCGTAAAAGCTATTTTTATGGGAAGAGGGCATGAAGATCCAACTTATTCAGGCATAATCTTCAAAGGGATAGTCAACCACGATGAACTTCCCGACTATCTCTCTGCTTCTGATGTCTTTGTTTTACCAACCGAAAATGAAGGCTGTAGCAATGCAATTATAGAAGCCATGGCATGTGGACTACCGATTATTTCTACAGACGCAGATTTTAACAGAGATATATTAAATGATTCAAATTCAATTATGCTGGATTGCCATAATACTGACGAAATAGCATCAGCCATCAAAAAGCTAAAAGAAAACAAAACTCTAAAAGCATCAATGGCTAAAGCAGCCTTTAATACAGCTTGCGGCCTATCAATTGATAAAAGAGCTGAGAAAATCATTGAGTTTATTAAAGAAAAAATAAATAAGTAAAATATATGGTACAGAAACTAATTTCAATCTGCATCCCAACCTACAATCGACCTTTAGAGTTGAAGCGAATGCTTGAGAGTATTGATACCACAAAATATGATGATGTGGATATTGTCATTAGCGAAAACTGTTCTCCATTGCAGAACGAGACTCGCGAAGTTGTAGAGGAATATCGTAAAAAAAGCAAGTTTGATATCCACTACTTCGAGAATGAAGAGAACATTGGATATGATCGCAATATTCGTGCGATTATGCAGCGATCAACGGGAAAGTTTTCTATGCTCTTTAGTGATGACGATGTGTTCATGCCTGGGGCAATGGACGATTTCGTAGAGTTTGTTCGTAATCATCAGGAGTGTGGTTATATTCTTCGTTCTTATCGATTCCTGAGTGGCAAGGGGCATGAACAGGATTGCCGTTACTATGCCACAGACAAGGAATTCCCTGCCGGCGTGGATTCATATATTGAATTATTCGACAAGGGAGTATTCCTTTCTGGATTCACTATCCGAACCGAATATGCGCGTGAATATGTTATCAACGATTTGGATGGTTCCCTACTGTATCAGATTTATCTGGCTGCAGAAGTAATTCGCAGATACCCATCGGCTTATTCACGTATTCTTATCTCAAAGCAGTTGCCTAACGAAAAACATTTCTTTGGTGACAGCAAAGAAGAGAAGGAACTGTATAAGGCTGGTTTGAATGGTGTACAGGATCGCTTGAATTTTGCATCTTGGTATATGAAGATAATTGATTATATCGACAACAAGTATCAGGATGAATCTGGAAAACGAATGAAACACAATATGTCTAAATATTCCTTTTCAATAGTTGGATGTGGAAGGCGTAAATATCTGGACCTTAAAACCTATAATGACTATTGTCGTGAATTAAAGAAGATCGGTTACGGATCATCAATTTATTTCTATATATATTATTGGGGAATACTTCTTTTCGGAAGTGCTGGTTGTTGGGCAATTGTCCGCTTCTTGAAGAAAGTAATAGGTCATCGACCAAAATTATAATCAAAAACCATACTATATGAAAGTAGTTCTCCTTGCCGGGGGCTTCGGCTCGCGTATCAGCGAAGAAAGTCAGTTCAAACCCAAGCCAATGATTGAAATTGGCGGTATGCCTATCCTTTGGCACATCATGAAAGAGTATGCTTACTATGGCCATACTGAGTTTATCATCTGTGCTGGGTACAAGCAAGAATATATCAAGGAGTGGTTCGCCAACTACTTCCTGCATAACTCCGATGTCACCTTCGATTATCGTAATAGTAAGAATGAAATGACCGTACACCAGACCAATATGGAGCCATGGAAAGTAACAGTAGTTGATACTGGCTACAACACTATGACCGGAGGTCGTATCAAGCGCATCCAAAAGTATGTGGGTAATGAGCCTTTCCTCATGACCTACGGCGATGGTGTATGTGATGTAGAGATTGACAGGCTCGTTAATTTTCATAAATCACATGGTAAGCTTGCCACCCTAACTGCTGTCAAGATGGCTCAAGATAAAGGCGTGCTTGATATAACTAAGGATCAGGCTGTTCGTGCATTCCGAGAGAAAAGTGCAAGCGACGGGGCTCCCATCAATGCTGGCTATATGGTACTGCAGCCAGAGGTATTTGATATGCTCGAAGGAGGTGATGCTTGTGTTTTCGAGAAGACAGCTCTTGTTAAGCTTGCAGAAGAAAGTCAGTTGATGTCTTACGTGCATACAGGCTTCTGGCAATGTATGGATAACATCCGAGAAAAGAGCATGCTTGAAAAGCTTCTTGCTGAGAATAAGGCACCTTGGAAACGCTGGGAGAGTCAGATTCCTTATGTACCGGAATATGCAAAATAACAAGTAAATACCATTATGATTGATATATATAATAATTTCTATAAGGGCAAGAAAGTACTAGTTACTGGCCACACCGGTTTCAAGGGTTCTTGGCTCTCCATCTGGCTCCATGAACTCGGAGCCGATGTAGTAGGCGTAGGTCTTGATCCATATTCTGAGCGTGACAACTTCGTTCTTTCTGGTATCGGTAACAAGATCAAGGCAGACATTCGTGCAGACATCCGCGATGGTCAGAAGATGAAGGAAATCTTTGCTGAATACCAGCCCGAGATTGTCTTTCACCTTGCAGCTCAGCCCCTCGTACGTCTCTCCTACGAAATCCCAGTTGAGACATACGAAGTAAACGTGATGGGAACCATCAACATCATGGAGGCTATACGTGCCACCAAGAGCGTGAAGGTAGGTGTAATGATTACAACCGATAAGTGTTATGACAACTGTGAACAGTTGGAGGGATATGTAGAAACCGATCCATTCGGAGGTTACGATCCGTACTCTTCTTCCAAGGGCGCTTGTGAGGTAGCTATCCAGTCGTGGAGACGTTCCTTCTTCAATCCAGAAGATTATGATAAGAAGCATACAGTTTCTCTCGCTTCAGTTCGTGCAGGGAACGTGATTGGTGGTGGAGACTGGGCTAAGGATCGTATCATTCCCGATTGCATTCGTGCCCTTGAGACAACCAAGGTTATCGACATCCGCTCGCCTAAAGCTGTTCGTCCTTGGGAGCATGTTCTTGAACCTCTTTCTGGCTACATGCTTCTTGCCCAGAAAATGTGGGATAATCCAACCGAATATTGCGAAGGATGGAATTTTGGTCCAGAGCAAGAGAGCGTCCTCACCGTTTGGGAGATAGCTTCTGCCATCATCGAGAATTTTGGCTTTGGCGAACTGAAGGACGTATCAGATCCAAACGCACTTCATGAGGCAAACCTTCTTATGCTGTACATCAACAAAGCTAAGACTCGCCTCGGATGGTATCCACGTCTCAATGCCAAGGAGTGTGCTATCTTGACCTCTGATTGGTACAAGCGCTACAAAACAGAAAATGTATATGACCTCTGCGTGGAGGAAATTAATAAGTTTATAGGATAAAAACAGAATAATATGAAGAATGTAATCATAACAGGTGCTGACGGTTTCGTTGGCTCTTATACAGTAACTCATTTCATTAAGGAGGGTTGCAACGTACTTGCTCTCGATATGGGGCCAGAACCTCGTCGACTCCAGCCATCTGAACAGATGACTTACATGCAATGTGATATTACTGACATTATGAGCATGCTCGAGAAGATTGAGAAGGGTAAGTACGATACCTTCGTTCACTTTGCATGGGCTGGATCTGCAGGCGAGGCTCGTATCGACTACAACCTCCAGATGCAGAATGCGCTCAATACTGTAGAGTGTATGAAGGCTGCCAAGGAACTTGGTTGTACCCGTTTCGTTTGTGCTGGTTCGATCATGGAGTATGAGGTTGAAGCTGCTATTCACTCTCAGGGCTCTCGCCCTGGTATGGGTTATATCTATGGGATGGGTAAGCACATCGCCCATTGTATGTGTAAGCCAGTTGCTACCAACATCGGCATTGACCTCCTTTGGCCGATGATTACCAATGCTTATGGAGTGGGCGAACTTTCTCCTCGTTTCGTAAATACTACTCTTCGCAAGATTATCAATGACGAGCCTCTCCAGTTCACAGCTGCCACACAGAACTACGACTTTGTTTATGTAAGTGATGTAGCTCAGGCATTCTATAAAGTAGCCCTCAATGGGAAGCCTTTCTGTGAATATATAATTGGTTCAGGTGACGCAAAGCAACTAAAGCAGTTCATACTAGAAATGGTACGCTCATGCGGTCCTGATTGCACACCAATCTTTGGTGATGTTCCTTTCACTGGCACCAATTTGCCTCTCTCAACCTTCAATATAGCAGATATCAAGTCTGATTGTGGTTTTGAGCCAGAGGTAAGCTTCAGTCAGGGTACTAATATGACAATGGATTGGCTGAAATCTATCTAATCAATTTATCAAACATTTATAATATAATGATTCAGAAATTCGAATTCAAAGAAACATCCTTGAAGGGTGCATACGAGATAACCCCTTTCTATGCTACAGACGAACGTGGTGGCTTTGTAAAAGATTATAATATTGATATGTTCAAACAAAATGGTATTGAGCATGAGTTGAAGGAAGTATTTTACACCATCAGTAAGAAAGGTGTAATTCGTGCAACCCATTTTCAGATGGTAAAGCAGCAGGCTAAGCTTGTACGTTGCATTAGCGGACATGTTTATGACGTAATAGTTGACCTACGTCCAGATTCTAAAACCTTCGGTAAGTGGCTAGGATTCGACCTCACAAGTGAGAACCAGAAGACCCTTTATGTGCCACAGTACTTCGGTCATGGATATCTCGTATTGGAAGACTCCATCGTAAGCTACAAGTGTTGTGAAGTTTTCTACGGAGAAGGTGACTCTGGCATCATGTATAACGATCCTTGCATCAATATTCAGTGGCCATTCGATAAAATTGGCGGCATTGAGAATATGATAATCTCAGAGAAAGATTTGAATTTGATGAGTTTTGAGGATTATAAAAATCTTCAATAATTAAGATGATATACATGCTTTGAAATTAACGAATATGCTTCCTGATTTACATCGCACTATTATTATATCGTAGCTAAAATGCTGTCAGAATATATTGCTTATTGATTAGATATAGAAGCAATGACACTTATTAGATTAGAAAAAGCTACTGGTATATATAACTTATTAAACAACATCAAATAGGCAATATATGTACGTACACTTTATAAAGCGAGTGATTGATATCATCATTGGATTTGTGGCGTTGCCATTCGTTTTACTGGTGATTATTTGTTGTGCGCCATTTATCTATTTTACGGATCGTGGCCCAATCTTCTACAATGCTATTCGTGCAGGCAAAGACTATAAACCATTTAAGATGTTTAAGCTGAGATCGATGTATATTAATTCACCTGATCTTAAAAATCCTGACGGAAGTACTTTTAATAGTGAGAATGATCCTAGAGTGACACCTATTGGTAGCTTTATGCGAAAGACTTCGTTGGATGAGTTTCCTCAGTTCATTAATATCCTAATTGGTGACATGAGCTTTATTGGCCCTCGTCCAAAATTATATGATAAAAATATGAAATTAGATGATATGGCTCCGGATTATCGTAAAAGCTATCTGGTTAAACCTGGAATTACCGGTTATGCTCAAGCATTCTATCGTAACTCTGTAACACAGGATGAAAAGTTTCATTGGGATGCTTATTATGCTGAAAGAATCGGTTTAGTTATGGATGTGAGGATAATTTTCCAGACTTTCTATAGTGTTATAGCAAGAAAGAATATCAATACAGAGCAAAGTTATAATAAATAATGAAACGTTTATTAGTTCTAGCTGCAGGTACTCTGCAAATTCCCATTATAAAACGTGCCCGTGAGATGGGATACTATGTAATTGCTGCGGATGGTGACCCAAATGCATGCGGATTGAAATATGCAGACAAGGCTATTTGCGTGAATATCACTTCTGAAGAAGAGATGCTAAAGGTGGCTCGCGAAGAGAAAATTGATGGTGTTATTCATCCGTGTTCGGAGGTAAGTATGAGTGTGATGGGGCGAATCAATGATGAGTTAAGACTCTCTGGTATATCAAAAGAGCAGGCAATCTGTGCTACTAACAAGCACTTAATGCGTGAAGCCTTTGAAGCAGGCAATGCACCCAATCCCAAGTCTATAATCACTGGATCGGGAGAGGATGCATGGATTCACTTTTGTAACGACTTTGATGCAAATGCTATTATAAAACCTAGTCGGAACAGTGGTTCTCGTGGTATTGCCAAGATTGAGAAAGGTATAAATAAGGAAGAATTTATTCATCTCTACAATTTAGCTCTTAATGAAAGTCGCGATAAGTCTGTGTTAATTGAGGATTTTATCGAGGGGCCAGAGTTTAGCATAGAAATCATTGTATGGAATGGAACGGTTAATGTACTGGCTGTAACGGACAAAAAAACCACTGAGGCTCCTCACTTTGTCGAGTTAGGGCACAATCAACCTTCTTGCTTCCCGGCAGAAATTGAAGTCACAATTAAAGATGCTGCAATAGCCGGGGTATTAGCATTAGGTGTGAATAATTGTGCTTGTCATGCTGAAGTAAAAGTGCAGAATGGCAAGGCCTACCTGATGGAGATAGGCGCTCGAATGGGAGGTGATTTTATCTCAACAGTACTGACCCCTCTCTCTACCGGAATAGATATGATTGCTGCTGCAATAAACTGCGCTCTGGGAATAGAGCCTTGTTTGGAGCCCAAGACTAAAAAACAGGGTGTTTGCATCCGTTATTTCTGTCCGCCAAAAGGAGAGTTGTTGAGCATCAGAAATATTGAAGCACTTGATGATGCGCGTGTTTATGAATGGGAAATCTATCGTAAAACTGGAGACATGATACCGAAAGTAACCAGTAGCCTTTGCCGGAGCGGTCATGTAATTGTAACCGAAGAGACACCTCAAAAGGCAATTGAACTTGCTGAAAAAATGATTGAAGAAGTTATATTTGAGACTATATAAAATAATGCGAGAAAAAGTAATAATATGCGGAACAGGTTCGTTAAGCGAAAAGATTTTCGAATATAACAATCGTGACCAACTATTTGATATTGTTGCATTTGTTGATGATAACGATGATGTAACCAATCTATTCTGCGGCTGCCCGGTGATATCATACAATGAGTGTAAACTAAAGTATAGTCCTAATAATTATAAAATTTTTGTAGCTATTGGATATAATCGTTGCAATTCCTATCGAGAAGAGGTCTGTAAGCGTGTTTTATCTGATGGATACAAATTAGTAAACTATATTTCACCAAACTCGATAAATTGGAAAAATTCTATTGTTGGTTCCAATATTTTTGTTAGCGATTATGTTTTTATAGGAAATAATTGTAAAATTCACGATGGTGTAATACTATATGAAGGTTGTACTCTAAGTCACGATACTGAAATTGAAAGTTATTGCTTCGTATCGTTAAGAGTTGTATTTGGTGGTCACTCAAAAATTAAACAAAATACTTTTATCGGCTTGAATACGACTATCAAAGACAATATCACCATTGGAGCTTACAACATTATCGGCTGCGGAACAAACGTAATCACATCTACAGAAAACAGTAGTGTAACTTTGGGAAATCCTGGGGTTTCAAAGATTACAGAAACTCTAGACATAAGAATTTAATTATAACAACATGAAGAAGCTGGCTATTATCGGGACAAAAGAATTTGCAATCCAAATTAAAGGGTTTGCTAAACGTATAGGCAAATATGAAATCGTCGGTTATTTAGACAATATTGAGCCCGTAGGAAATATTATTGATGGATACCCTGTTTTGGGTACAGTAAAAGATGCGATTGCTTTATACAAAGCAGGAAAATTAGATGCAGTGTTCATTGCAGTTGGTTATACTCGTTTTGACCTAAGAGAATCTTTCTATAACGAATTGAAAGGTAAAGTTCCTTTTGCTAATATAATAGAACCTACTGCAGAATTGGGTGAAGGAGTAATACTTGGTGAAGGCATATATATAGGTCGTAATACAATAATTGATGATGGGGCAGAACTTAAAGACAATACATTCATTCATCGTAATTGCTTGATTGGACATGATAGTGTTATAGGAAAACACACATATTGTTCTGGCATGGATCATATGGCTGGTTATTGTAACGTAGGTGAGCGAACTTTTATCGGTTTGAGTGTTTGTGTAGCTGACCATATGATTATTGGTGATGATGTGTATGTTGGTATTGGCAGCATTGTTGCCAAGAATCTAAAGAAACCGGGTAAATATCTTTCACAAAGTGTTTTATTAACTAAAATAGATTAACCATTTAAAGTTTTACAATAATGAAATTAGATGAATTTGTAGCGAATTTCGCGGATCAGTTTGATGACACAGATAGTTCTGAAATCCAGTCTTCTACAGTATTTCGCAATCTTGATGAGTGGTCATCTCTTACCGGTATGGCAGTTATTGCTCTTGCAAAGGCTGGATATGGAAAGTCAATTACAGGTGCTGAGCTAAAAGCATGTGTAACTGTAGAAGATGTATTCAACCTCATTAACAACAAGTAATCCAAAAACATGGAACCATATAATCCGTTTACTCTTCAAGGCAAACAGATATTGGTAACAGGAGCTTCATCTGGTATAGGCAGGGCAATAGCTATTGCCTGTGCCAAGATGGGTAGCTCTGTTATTTTAACAGCACGTAATGCAGAACGCTTACAAGAAACTCTTTCTTTGATGCCAATGAATGATCATCAAATTATACCGGCAGATCTCACTAGCCAAGAACAAATCAACGCATTAGTTGACCAATTGCCTAAATTGGATGGCATGGTACAATGTGCGGGAGTAGGTAGTCGTGTGTTCTGCAAAACTCTTGATCAAAATGCCATTGATTATATCATGAAGCCAAATTTGGAAGCTCCTATTTTGTTGCAAACAGCTATTCTCTCAAATAAAAAAATCAATAAAGCTGCTTCAATTTTATATGTGGCATCAAAGGCTGCATCTTCTCCGGCAATTGGTAATGCTATTTATAGTGCTAGTAAAGGTGCTATTATTTCATATGCAAAATGTTTAGCCCTGGAATTGGCACCACGTCAGATTCGTGTCAACTGCATATGCCCTGCAATGATTTGGACTGATTTAATTATGCAAGATGGCCTTACGAGAGAGGAAATGGAAGAAGCTCAACTGAAATATCCACTGAAAAGATATGGACAGCCCGAAGATGTGGCAAACCTTGCCCTCTACCTTCTCTCCGATGCATCCACTTGGATGACAGGTTCTGCCATTGAATTGACCGGAGGTACCCAAGAACTTTAATAAAATAACGATAATTACTTAAATAACAATGGCATATATCAAAGCAATCAGTTACTATCTCCCAGAAAAGGTACAAACTAACGCTGATTTCATTAAGGAGTTTCCCGAATGGAGTATAGATAAGGTATCAGCAAAAGTGGGTGTTGAATCACGTCATATTGCTGGAGAAAATGAGACTGCCGGTGACTTAGCAGAAAAGGCTGCTCGCAAATTGTTTGAGGAGTACAACATAGATCCAAAATCAATTGACTTTGTACTTCTTTGTACTCAGAGCTCTGACTACTTCCTTCCTTCAACAGCCTGTATTCTTCAGAATCGACTTGGTATTCCTACATCTGCAGGTGCGTTCGACTACAATCTAGGATGCTCTGGATGCGTATATGGACTTGCAATGGCAAAGGGGCTTATTGCTGCTGGTATTGCAAAAAACATACTTCTACTAACTGCGGAAACCTATCAAAAGTATCTACATCCATCTGATAAAAGTAATCGCTCTATCTTTGGAGATGGTGCAGCTGCGTGCTTGATCTCTACTGAGGGAATCGCAGAGATTGGTGAATTCTCATTAGGGACTGATGGAAGTGGAGCAAAGCATCTTATTGTTGAGACTGGTGCTGCCAGACATAAGGAAGTAACTGGTAAGGAAACAACGGATGATGACGGACATGTTCGTCGTGATGACTACCTTTATATGGATGGTTCTGCAATATTCAATTTCACACTTGACGCAGTACCTTCAATGATGAAAGATGTCCTTGAAAAGAACCACTTGGATAAAAATGAAATTGATTATTATGTACTCCATCAGGCTAACAAGTTCATGTTGAACACAATCCGAAAGATATGTGTGTTACCAAAAGAAAAGTTCTATATAAATCTCGCAGAAACAGGAAACACTGTGTCTTCAACAGTTATGATTGGCTTGAAAGAATGCCTTGAAACTGGAACTATCTCAAATGGAATGCAGGTAATGGTAGTGGGATTTGGAGTGGGTTTAAGTTGGGCTGGTACCGTTTTGAAGTTCTAATAGATTATGAAGGTATTATTTCTTCCTGCATATTTTAGACCCGAACGGGCAGCAAGTGATTATTTATGGGATAATCTTTACGAAAAGCTAAAAGTGTCAAACATTATATTTATAACTTATGCTCCTAATCCGTGTCGTGGGATTTCTAAAGATATTCGCAATAAATATCTGAATATGCACGAAACCATTTATGACGGTCATGTTGTCGTAAATCGTTTTTCCCTTTTTGCTGAAGGTAAGAATCCTTTATTAAGAGCTTTACGTTATAGCCTATGTTGGTTAATACAGCTTCATAAGGGTTTATGGGCAAAGGACATCGAATGTATCTTTCTCGCATCAACCCCACCTATTCAAGGTTTACTAGGTGGTTTTATAAAGTTATTCAAGCAAGTACCTTTTGTATATAATCTTCAAGATATTTTCCCTGATTCTTTAGCTGGAACAAACTTGGCAAAAAAGGGTGGTGTACTCTGGAAGATCGGTCTTGTAATTGAGAACTTCACTTATCGTCATGCCGACAAGATTATTGTAATCTCTGAAGACTTCAAGAAGAATATCATGGCGAAGGGTGTACCTGAGGAAAAAATTGTTGTGGTTTACAATTGGGTGGATCAAAATGCTGTAGTGGATGTTCCGAGGGAGGAGAATAAGCTGTTTGATAAGTATAAATTAGAACGTGAAGCCTTCTATATCACATACAGTGGCAATATAGGTTTAACACAAAATATGGATCTTCTGCTAGATGTAATGAATGATCTTCAAAAAAGCCATCCTAAAATCAAACTTGTACTTGTGGGTGAAGGTGCTTACAAAAAAAATGTGGAAGAGATTGTAAGTCGCGACAATCTGCAGAATGTGTCGCTTCTTCCATTCCAACCTTACGAGGATATAAGCGATGTATTCAGCCTTGGAGATGCCGGTTTGGTGATTTCTAAGCCTGGGGTTGGTTCTAATAGTGTACCATCGAAGACTTGGAGCATTATGTCAGCATCACGTCCTGTGATTGCAAACTTTGATGAAAATGAGCTGAAGAGCATCATTGAGGATAATAAATGTGGAATCTTCACGAAGGCTGGCGATAAAGAGGCTTTCAAGCAGGCTATCATCACTCTGTTCCAGAATAAGGAGAAGGCTGTGGAGATGGGTAAGAATGGACGTGAGTTTGTAATGAAGAATCTTACACGCGAGGTTGGTACTCAAAAGTATGTCGATGTCATCAAGGATGTCGTTGAAAATAGAAAACGAGAAAAAAAATAAATTAAAGCAAAAAAAAAATGAAAATTGCATTTTCACCTCCATATATCGACAATTCCGTTATTAACGAAGTTGTCGATTCATTAAAGTCGGGTTGGATTACTACCGGTCCGAAAGTTAAGGCGTTGGAAAAGGAAATCAAAGAATTTTCTGGAGCTAAACAGGTTTTATGCGTTAATTCCTGGACATCAGGCGCGATTATGATGCTTCGTTGGTTGGGGGTTACTCCAGACGATGAAGTTATTGTTCCGGCATATACATATAGTGCTACTGCTTTGGCTGTAATGCACGCAGGTGCTAAGCCTGTAATGGTGGATGTGGGAGAAGATTTTAACATCTCGGTTGAAGCTATTCGAAAAGCAATTACTCCTAAAACGAAAGCAATTATCCCGGTTGATATTGCGGGGTTACCTTGCGATTATGATCAAATTATGGAAATGGTAATGCTTCCTGAGATAAAGAAAATGTATTCTTCAAATTCGCCTGTTCAGGAAAAATTGGGACGTATTCTTGTAATGAACGATGCCGCTCATTCATTAGGTGCACGGTATAGTAATAGTAAAAGAACAGGAAACGAAACGGATATTGCCATATTCTCTCTGCATGCAGTAAAAAATATTACTACCGCTGAGGGGGGGGCTATTTGTATAAATATGCCTGAGCCATTTAACAATGAAGAACTTTATAATGAGCTTCGGATGATGACCCTTAATTGCCAGACTAAAGATGCTTTTTCCAAAAGTAAAGCGGGTGGTTGGCGTTATGACATTACTGGATTAGGAATGAAAATTAATATGGCGGATATAAATGCAGCAATTGGTTTAGCCCAAATGCGGATGTATCCGGATATGCTTATAGAACGTAAACGGGTATTTAAAGCATATAATAAAGCTTTTTCTGATAAAGAATGGGCAATTACCCCTCCCAATAAATCGGGAGAAAAAGAAAGTTCATATCACATATATGCACTACGGATCGATGGCATTTCCGAAAATCAACGCGATATGATCATAGATGAAATTGCACGGCACGAAGTAGCTGTAAATGTACATTTCATTCCGATGCCTATGCTTACTTTATTTAAAGAACTAGGCTATGAAATAAATAATTATCCGCAGGCATATAAAAATTACTGTTGTGAGATTTCACTACCAATATACCCACAGATTACGAATGAAATGATTTGTTTTATTACTGATACGGTAATCAATGCATATAATAAGGTTATTGAAGGTTTGGAGCCATTAACAAATGTATTGCATTGTTTAGAAATAGACACAGATAAACATCAGTTAATAATTAAATAAAAGACAAAATTGGCAAATTTATAAATGAAAAAAATAGCATTAATTACAGGAATTACCGGACAAGACGGAGCCTATCTGGCAGAGTACTTAATCAAACTTGGTTATACGGTGTACGGCATTAAACGTCGGTCGTCGCAATTTAATACGGATCGTATTGATCATTTATATCAGGGCCCGCACGAGGAGAACAGGAGTCTGATTTTACATTATGGGGATCTTACGGATTCCATGAATATTACCCGTATCATCCAGGAAGTGCAGCCGGATGAGATTTATAACCTGGCGGCCATGAGTCACGTAAAGGTGAGTTTCGATACACCCGAATATACGGCAAATGCCGATGGATTGGGTACCTTGCGTATACTGGAGGCAGTTCGCTTGCTGGGGCTGACAAACAAAACCCGCGTTTATCAGGCTTCTACTTCGGAGTTGTACGGGCTGGTGCAGGAAATTCCTCAAAAAGAAACTACGCCGTTTTATCCCCGTTCACCTTATGCGGTGGCTAAGATGTACGCGTACTGGATTACTGTAAACTACCGGGAAGCTTACAATATGCATGCCAGCAATGGTATCTTGTTTAACCATGAGTCGCCGCTACGTGGCGAAACTTTTGTTACCCGCAAGATTACCCGTGCGGTAAGTAAGATCGTTCTGGGAATGCAGCAGGAATTGTTCCTGGGAAACTTGTCGTCTCAGCGTGACTGGGGCCATGCAAAGGATTATGTGCGTGCCATGCATGCCATTCTGCAACAGGATAAGCCTTCGGATTATGTAATTGCCACAGGTGTTACAACC
>Ga0074193_1001662_pt1 | contig 25237 bp, 28 predicted proteins | sample EPASupsiteHSE605_FD_64523 | JGI IMG/M metagenome (GOLD analysis project Ga0074193, IMG submission 64523) | Bioremediated contaminated groundwater from EPA Superfund site, New Mexico - Sample HSE6-05 | ecosystem: Environmental > Aquatic > Deep subsurface > Groundwater > Contaminated ... | reverse complement strand
CTTTCCACTGTTATGGGCGGTTTCCCCTTCGCTGCCAGCGGCTTCAATGACGGAACGGGTTACTACATCGGCCGTGACTCAACTGGCGGTCTTGTCATTATAGACACTTGGCGGCGCGGTGACGACCGGACCAATTCAAATATGGTCTTTATGGGCGTTGCCGGCGTTGGAAAATCGACAGCGGTAAAACACGTTGCCATGGCTGAATACATGAAAGGAACAAAGCTGATTTTTATTGATCCCGAATCAGAATATAAAGACCTCTGCATGTCCTTAAATGGAGATTGGATAAATGCGGCCGGCAGCGTAGCCGGGCGTCTGAATCCCTTACAAATAAGACCCGCCCCGCGCGATGAAGAAGACGAGGAACATCCCTTATACAAAGACGAGGGCAATGGCATGAGTGATATGGCCCTCCATCTGAAAAACCTGGAGATATTCTTCAATTTATATATCCCCAGTCTTACCGATATGCATCGTGCAATTTTGAAAAAAAGCATCATCGAGCTGTACAATAAATTCAATATCTTTTGGGAAACCGATATCAGCACTTTGAAAAACACCGACTTTCCCATTTTTTCGGATTTGCTCGCATTGATTGAGGCAAAAGCTGCACAAAATCCAGACAACGCAATGTATAGTGACCTTGCCCTGCTTCTCTTTGATATCGCCAAAGGCGGCGACAGCTTCCTGTGGAACGGCCACAGTACCATAGAGACGCATACCCGCTGCGTTTGTCTGGACACCCACGCTTTGCAGAATACCGGGGATAACATCAAACGTACTCAATACTTCAATTTATTATCCTGGTGCTGGGAGCAAATGTCCCGTGACAGGAACGAGCGTGTTTTGCTGATATGCGACGAGAGTTATTTGATGATAGACCCCCATGTACCGCAATCCCTTGTTTTTCTTCGTAACGTAGAAAAACGCGCCAGAAAATATGAATCCGCTTTGGCCATAGTCTCTCATTCAATAGTAGATTTCCTTTCACCCGAGGTCAAAATGTACGGTCAGGCATTGCTTGATATTCCGTGTATCAAGGTGTTGATGGGGACGGACGGAAAAAACCTTCAGGAAACGAGGGAGCTGTACAATCTGACAGATGCCGAGGAAGAACTTTTACTCTCTAAAAAGCGCGGGCACGCCCTGTTTATCATAGGTTCCAAGCGTCTGCACCTGCACTTTGAGATACCGGCCTATAAATTTGAATATATGGGCAAGGCGGGTGGACGATAATGAAAAACAATAAATATACAATCATCGAGCTATTCTTCTATGTGCTTATCGTGATCGTGGGCGTGGTCCTGCTCGTCATGGGAAAGGCAAAAGAACCAGAGCCGCCGAGCGACGCTACGCCGCCCGCACAGGTTAGTGTTCAAAGCGCGGAAAGGTGGAATTATCATGCTGCTTTACTTGACTGGAAAGGATAGGGTCAATCTTCTGGACTTTATTGAAGATAAAATCGGGATAATCCCCAAGAAGATGACGGGCAAATTCTCCCTGATGCAATTTGTAGTACGGGATATGCGCAACTACGCCCATATAAAATATTTTGTAATCGACCGAACCGCCGTAAATGAGGATGAGGTTGGATTTATAGAAGCAGTCAATTCCTTTAAAATCATGTTCAACGCTCGTATTATAGTCATCTGTGAAGGCTGCTCCGAACAGGATACTTTCCTGCGACAGCTCATTATGGCCGGGTTGACGGACATTGTGACAGCGACGGATATCAAAGAGATTCAGGCTGAAATATTAGAATGCCTTTCTCCAGAAGGTATGCAGCGGTACAAAGTGCTGGTGCAGAAACCTCAGCCCCCCACCATTGCTACCAAAAACACGCCGGTATCAGAAAGATATATCTTCGCCTGCAAGAATATTCGGATTGCCATTGCAGGCTGCCAACGTCGTGTAGGCGTCACAACTACGGCTATAAATCTCGCTCACTGGATACAAAACCACGGCGGTACGGCCTGTTATCTGGAGAGCAATCTGAACAAGCACCTGGCCTACATTGTAAAGCTCTACGCTGACCAACCGGAAGGCAATCACTACACTATCGGAGACGTGGATTATTATTTTACCAATGAATTAGATAAGCCCTACAATTTTATCGTCACCGACTGCGGCGAGTTGGATGACCCGCCGCAGGCCAGCTTTGTGCAGGCCGATCTACGCCTATTGTGTGGAGCAGCCATGCCCTACGAGTTGGTTTATATGCAAAATGCTATGAATCGGTGCAAAGGAATTACAATGCAAACGCTGGGGATGTGTGTACCTCTGGATATTCGTGAACTGATTCAACAAGCTATCAGTAATGATATACGGTTTGTTGACCCATCCCATGAACTATTTGACGGAAACGTCAATGGCAACTTGAATAAGAAGCTGGTCAGCAATTATATAACCAGGACTATAGATGGTATTGAGGCGGTGCAGGAGTTGTGATGTGCTCCTGTTCCGCCTTATTAATTGAGCAAAGGAGCTGGGATGATGAAAATTAAGTTGATGCAGACCATTTATGCATCAAATCTGAAAAGCCGTGCCATTCTCGTTATGAATTATTTGATATTCCGCGCCAATAAAGAAGGAACCTGTTTTCCTGCGATAAAGACCATAGCAAAAGAATGTCATATCAGTGTGAATACAGTTAAGCGCGCTCTGGATGATCTTATAAAAGCTGGATATGTCCAAAAAGACGCACGATTTATTAAGGAAAAAAACGGTGCACAGACATCAAACCTCTATACTCTTTCAGCAGGTATGTTTGTGTCCGATGATATAGATGCAGAAGCGGAGGCGGCGATAGACACTGCCCCTGCAAGCTGTCTGGACGAACCGATTGAACAAGTATCCTTTGAAAGCATGGCTACCGCCGTGCTCAAGGGCGAAAAAGAAGCGGTGGATCAGCCGATGCAGGACAAGCGTGGACAGGTAATACTGAATTCTTACATGCCGGCTCATACCGAAAAAAAGGGTTCACCGGAGTATGTTGACTTTGTTTCCCATAAGTGGGCTGCCCCCCAGCCCACATTGATACCGCCTTGAAATTTTACATTTTAACTTTTTGGGACTACGGAAAAAAAGTTATAAGTATAATAAGTGAGTGAGATAAAAAGATGATTTACTCAAATGACATATGTTACCATGCTTGAAAAAGTCAAATGAAATATGTTATATTGGTATAAACCATGTTATAATTAAATTTTTTACATAACAAATATCAAAAATTATTAGATAAAAACATATTAATTTCGATTATGTTACCTTTTGAAAAAAGGCTTGTTACTCCACTGGACGTACCTCAACTTATTGAAAAGACTTGATGGCATATTTGATCATATTTGGGCTGGAAACATTTATCCATGATCATTTTCGTGCCACCTTGGAAAGGATGGTGATTATATGCAAAATTCAGAAATCTATGAGTTTAATTTTTCTTCGCCCGAGTTAGAACAGGATGCGTTTTATATTCAGGTGTTTCAGCATTCAATGGTTCCTCAAATCATTGTTGATAAGGATTTAGCTGTATTTGCAATCAATAATAAAATGTTTGAATGCCTTCAAATGAAACCGTTTGACATCATAGGTAAATGCTTTGGGGATGCTTTTTCATGCTGCAAAAAAGATTCAAGTGCCGAAAGCTGTATTAAAAGCAAAGACGGATCAAAATGCCCAATTCTGAAAGTCACCCGAAATATCCTGCTCAATGGCTGTTCTTCTGCTTGTACCGAAACTTCGTATACTTGGGGCAGCGGAAGGAATTATAGAGCAAAGTGGTTTCAAATAGGCGGGGTTAAGATCTATTCTTCCGATGCAGCTTATGCGCTCCTTTCCTTTGTGGACATCACTATGCAAAAGCATCAGGAAAATATCCTCAAAAAAAAGCTTACCCTCGACCATTCGACTGGTCTTATGAACAAACAGAGCCTTATCAGCGAAATCAAAAAATTGACAAACCGAAACTATGCAAAATGTTATACACTGTGTATGATCGATTTTGATGATTTCAAGAGCATCAATGATCAGTGCGGTCATTTGACTGGAGATAAGGTATTGAAGGTTTTTGCCGATATCGTTCGCAAGAACATCCGAAAATGCGACCAAGTGGGACGATTTGGCGGTGAAGAATTCATTTTTATTTTTATAGACAGTGATCCACATCAGTCCTTGCAAATTCTCCAAAGGATACACGGTGAACTCTATAAATACTTTAAGCAGGATATCCCCATTCCGGTTACTTTCAGCGCTGGCTTTGTTTTCGTGGACGAAATCGAAACCACCCCCTCGTTTACCGATTTGCTACTTGATGTTGACCGGTTACTTTACCAAGCAAAAAACAGAGGAAAAGGTCGCGCATTAAGTGCAGCGGGTGAGTTTTTATTCAGTACCAGCGAATACCAAAACGTAAGCGAGAACTAAGTTTCTTTGCCGCTATAAAAAATAAATCAATATCATTGCCATGTATATGGATAAAAATAAGCATAAAATCACGAAAAAGAACAGCCACTGATTTTTATAACAGACAAGTGGCTGTTCTTTGCTATTTCCTTTGCAGACGGTTGATATGATTTAGAATCATGAGAATATCGCTGTCATCAAGGGTTTTCAAGCCTTCCACAGCTTTTTGAATCAACTCGGGATTACTGAGTTTATCGTCAAAAAACTCAGCAGGTGTAATGCCAAAATACTCACAAATAGCAAAAAACTCCGAGAGCGGAGGGAGAGATTTGCCGGATGAAATGTTATATATGTAGCCCCTGCTGTGACCTAAGTCATAACTCATTTGGTACTCAGAAACTCCCTTCTGCAATCTAAGCTGCGTAATTCTATCACGAACAAACTTATCGTACACTGTTAATCACCTCATTGTTTATGATAAGTGAAAAATAGAGGTGATTACTCAAGCCATATATGTCATTACGATTGAAATAGTCAAAATTTGTATGTTATAATAGTGTAAAATATGTCATTATACGTATTTAGCTTAAAAATGTCAAATTTAATTTGATAAAAACATATTGGATTTGATGGTGATAACTTTGAGCATTGAAGAAAAAGCTTGCTGTTTTACTGGACATTGAAAATAAAGGCAAGCTTAACTTTTATAAAGGAGGAAATGCAGATATGGGGTATGATTTTTTACAAGCGACGCCGGAAGAACGAATTATAACGATTATAGTCTTAGTCGGATTATTAGCTATTGCCGGGATTTTGTCGCTCTATGACAAACGGAGAAATAAAAAATAGAATGAAGGCTCTGTTTGCAAAGTATTATGCAACGATTTGTAACGAAATATATCAATAATACTACGGTGAGATTGGCCGTTGAAAGGCAAGCTCACCGTAGTATTGTTATTAATAAAATATTAATACTGGATTTTATAAGACATTTCAGTGGTACAAGTCTACCTATTAGCTTTAACAGCATTTTTATACTCTCTGTACTTTTCGGCTATTTCTTCATTGCATTCAAAGAAGGTATTTAATATTTTTAAATTCTCTACCGTGCTGGCATTAATGTTATGTTCAATTAATTCAGTCTGAATCAGGACATCATCGCCACATTCTAAAAAGCTCAGAAACTCTTCTATTATTTTATGTCGTTCCAGAAGGTATTCTCCAATCTCTTTTCCGCTATCCGTCAGAATAATAATTCCATACTTCTCATATTTCAACATACCCAATTCTCCAAGCTTCTGCACCATCTTTGAAGCGGACGAAGCCTTGACATTTAACAACTCCGCAAGCTTGTTAATGCGGATGTAGCCATCCTGCAAGCTATTCCTGCAAATCATTTCAAGGTAATCTTCCATGGCCGAAGTCAGTAGTCTCTTATTTTGTTCTAGAAGCTGGTATCCACGGACTGTATGGAACCCTTTATTATTCATGTGTATCACACCCTTAAGCAAATCAATAAATTTTTTTAATTACTTCATTTATATGCGTAACACTCTGATTATATTTTACATATGTTAGTGTAGGGAAAAAGAATTGCTCTCCACTTAAAATGAATAAATAAAGGATAAACATAATCAATTGCAGGAGGTCGTGGTCTATGAATGAAAAATTTATTCCTCTTAATTTCTTACCTTTAGGAAAGAAAGCAAAAGTGAAAGTACTTACTTCTGATGGAACCATTCGGAGAAGAATGCTTGATTTAGGTTTAATATCCGATACCGAGGTAGAAGCTTTGCAAAAAAGCCCCTCCGGTGACCCTATTGCATACCATATCCGGGGTGCTGTTATAGCTCTGCGCTCCGAAGAGGCTTCAAAAATATTGGTTGAAGCTCTTTAGAATATTTTTGAAGGAGGTCTTTTCAAAATGGGTCTTACAAGCCAATCAACAGGAGCAGGCGTATTGGAAAACGAGCTTAAAATTGAGCGTACAAACCTTTATGATAAAGTAATAGCACTTGCCGGAAATCCCAATGTGGGGAAAAGCACCGTATTCAACAGTTTGACAGGACTTAACCAGCATACCGGCAACTGGCCGGGTAAAACGGTGACCAACGCTCAGGGAAGGTATAAACATAAAGATAAAAGCTTTATTATGGTAGACATACCGGGTACTTATTCACTCATGGCAAACTCTGTAGAAGAGGAGGTGGCAAGGGATTTTGTCTGTTTTGGAAATCCCGACGCTACGGTCATTGTAACCGATGCAACCTGCCTGGAAAGAAACTTGAACCTGGTCCTACAAACGCTTGAAATTACATCCGATGTTGTTATTTGTGTGAATCTTTTAGACGAAGCAAAGAGGAAAAAAATCAATGTTGATTTAAAAGAGCTGTCAAAACAACTCGGCGTACCTGTCATCGGCACCAGTGCAAGAAGCGGAAAAGGGTTAAATGAATTGATGGATGCTGTATATGAAGTTACAGATAACAAGATAATCACAACTCCGCTGAAAGTTCATTACGATGATATTATTGAACAAGCGGTTGATGTACTGGAGCCGGCCATAGATGAGCTTCTTGCCGGTAAACTTAACAGCCGGTGGGTTGCTCTAAAACTCCTGGATGGAGACAAAACCCTTTTGAAATCGCTGCAAAAATATCTTGATTTCGATTTGCAAGCAAATATTACTGTTGCAAAAAAGCTAAAAGAGTCACAGGCTGTTTTAAGGGTAGCAGGTATTGAAAATGATCTTTTCAGGGATAAGATTGTCTCACGGATTGTATATACAGCGGAAAAAATTTGCAGTAAGGCTGTCACTTTTGAAAGTACAAAATATAACCGTACCGACCGCAAAATTGACAGCATCCTTACTTCAAGAGTTTTTGGCATACCTATTATGATTGGCCTTCTAGGCATAGTTTTCTGGCTGACCATTACAGGAGCAAACTACCCTTCAGAAATGATTGCAACCTTCCTCTTCTGGATAGAAGACCGATTAACCGACTTTTTTGTCTGGGCAGGCACACCTCCTTGGGTTCACGGCTTATTAATTTTGGGTGTTTACAGGACTCTGGCATGGGTTGTCTCTGTCATGCTGCCTCCGATGGCCATATTCTTCCCGCTGTTCACACTGCTGGAAGACCTAGGTTATTTGCCTAGAGTCGCTTTTAACCTTGATAATTTCTTTAAAAAGGCATGCGCCCATGGAAAACAGGCATTAACCATGTGCATGGGTTTCGGTTGCAATGCTGCCGGTATTATTGGCTGCAGAATCATTGATTCTCCACGGGAAAGGTTAATTGCTACTATTACCAATAATTTTGTACCTTGTAACGGAAGATTTCCAACTTTAATAGCAGTTATTACCATGTTCTTTGCAGGAGTTGTTGCAGGGCCTTTCCAATCAGTAGTTTCCACACTGCTATTAACCGGAGTTATTGTTCTGGGTGTTATAATGACATTATTAATTTCAAGAATACTTTCCAATACGATATTAAAAGGGCTTCCTTCATCCTTTACCCTTGAGCTTCCTCCATATCGAAAACCCCAAATAGGCAGGGTTATTGTGAGATCAGTTTTTGACAGGACATTATTTGTGTTGGGCCGTGCCGTTATGGTAGCTGCACCTGCCGGTCTGGTGATATGGGTATTGGCAAATATTCATGCAGGCGATCTTAGCCTTCTATCGCATTGTGCAGGCTTCCTTGACCCCTTTGCAAGGTTGCTTGGGTTGGACGGGTACATTTTGATGGCCTTCATTCTCGGTTTTCCGGCAAATGAAATTGTTGTTCCCATCATTATCATGAGCTATATGGCTACAGGAAACATTCTTGAACTTGATAGTCTGGATCAACTGAGAGGTCTGCTTGTTTCACACGGTTGGACCTGGCTGACGGCAGTATGTGTCATGCTGTTTTCTCTAATGCATTGGCCCTGTGGTACGACATGCTGGACCATTAAGAAGGAAACTCAAAGCTGGAAATGGACTTTTGTGTCATTCCTTGTACCTACCATAACAGGCATTGTAATATGCTTTATCGTTGCAAATACTGTACGGTTGCTGGGACTAGTATAAGCTAAATACCATAACCATAAAAACCTGTAGGTTTTTTACTCAACCGGGGGTGTAAAGCTTCGTTACACCTCCGGTTCGTTAGACAAGAAAACGGCTTGGATATTGCTGAAATCAAGCCGTTTTTGTAGCTTACTCCAAAACCATGTCGATGCAGTAACCTACATCTCGCACGGTTTTGATGTATTCAAATGTATCCGGGACAGATCGGAGCTTCTTTCTAACCCTTGCAACTAAACACCATACTGCATAATTCTCTGCTACACTATCCATTTCATCACGCCAAACATACTTGTAAATCTGCTCATGGGTATATACCCGGCCAATACTTGAAAACAACAGATAGAGAATGTCAAATTCTTTTCGAGTCAGAATAATTTCTTCGCTTTTTACGAAAAACTTTCTATACTCAACACATATAAATATCTCGTGATATGTAATGATGGTTAAAGGCTTTTCCGCTTGATGGTTCAGAACAGTATATCGACGGATTAACGCTCTCCCGCTTGCTACACCTTCTTCAACAGTGGAGGGATAGGCTAAATATTCGTCAGCACCGAGTTGGATAGCTTCTAATTTTTCGGAGGCATTATATTTTGATGATAATACTAAAATTGGCATCGACTTCATATCACGCATAAGTTTCAAATGCGGTAGATATTCTATGTCATCAGCAATAATTACAACTAGAAGAAAGTCGGTCTTCGTTAGCAACTTCAATGCTTCCGGCATGGACCGTACCATTTTTATAAGCACATGATATTTTAGCCATTCTTTTTGAGCCGCTTCAAAATTGTTAAGATTATTATCTACCCTCAATATCCAGTTTTCCAAAACACATGCCTCCTTTCTAAAGCATTCGTTGAGCTATGCTATTCTCAGCCACAAAGCAGTTAATATGTGGGAGAATTAATAATGGGTACGATAAAATAACCGTACCCGTTACATTATAATAACATAATGAATTTTTTCGTATTTTACCTATTTATCCGGTTATTAAAAAAAGCAGATGGCCCTGTTTAAACTTTTATTGATCCCAGGCCATCTGCTCTGAGTTATTGATTTATTGAATTAAATTTTAGTATACTTCTTTTTTTTTGATTCTTTGATTTACAATTGTCTTACCAGTCTTTGAACTTTTAAGGTGCTATAAATATCATCTTATTCTCCGCACTCACCGGCGTGCTGGTGCTCATGGCAAACAGAACCAGTTGATTTCAGTTTGCCCTGTAAATAATTATTTACCGCTGTCTCAGCATCACCTGATGCTCCGGTAACAACCTCAATCCCTTTTTCATTGAAAATATCAACTGCACCGCTGCCCATACCGCCGGAAATGATGACATTAACTCCTTTATCATGCAGAAAAACCGGCAAAAAACCGGGCTTATGTCCGGGATTCGGGGTGAACTCCTTCCCCTTGATCTGATTGTTTTCGGCCTCAAAGATTGCAAAACCCTCACAATGACCGAAATGCTCCGTTACCATTTTACCTTCACTTGCGACTGCGATTTTCATAATAAATTTTCTCCTTTTCAGATTTTATTTTAATTGACAGCCTGACTTAACAGGGAATAAACATCTGGAACTGTTTTTGCTGCATTGACAGGCTTTAATGCCTTATCTGTCCATGCATGCATAGTTTCGCCTGTGGCTATAAGCTTTTGATTTACAGCATTTATTACTTGATATGAAAAATACAAACGAACGCGGGAAATTTGCTTAAGGCTTGTGAGGACTATAATTTCATCTTCATATTTTGCGGGACTTTTAAATTGACAATTCATTTCATACAAAGGTAGCAGAATACCCTTCGCTTCGATGTTTGTATTGGATACCCCGGCCTTTTTTAAAAAGTCCGTTCGTCCGGCTTCAAACCATACCGCATAATTGGAATGATGAATGATCCCCATCTGATCCGTTTCCGCATATCTTGCTATAAATCTGGTTTCTGTCTGCATTACCTGGCACCACCTCCCAGATAGTTCTGATAAAGATTGATCCATATTGACGCAATTGCCTTGCCAGCCGGACTGTCTGGATAGCAGGCTATACTTTGACAGCGATTTACAGCCTTTATGACAGTTTCATCAAACGGTATTTTGCCTATCACCGGAATCGCAAGACCAGTGCAATAGTTTTCAATCTCTTTTGTATTGTCCGGGTTTACATCGAATTTATTGATGCAGACAGCGCAGCTTACGCCAAAATGCTTTGCGGTATCGATAATCCGTTTCATATCATGCATGCCTGATATTGTCGGTTCCGCGACAATGAGTACCATGTCCACGCCGCTGATCGATGCGATGACCGGACAGCCGATTCCGGGCGACCCGTCTATAATAGCTAATTCCGCATCCGTCGTTTCATTGACGAGCTGCTTTTTTACTGCGGCTACCAGCTTACCCGACGCGCCGCTGCCCATCTTGAGCTGTGCGGTGGAAAACACCTTACCGTTGTTCTTATACAACATCAGGCTGCCCGAAGAATAATCGGACATGGTAATCGCCTGTACGGGGCAAATCTCCAGACAAACGCCGCATCCTTCACATTCATAAATACCGACAGCGCCATCCTGTATGGCACCGAAACGGCAGTTTTCCTCACACAGGCTGCAGTGAATGCACTTTGAATCGTCGATCATCGCTTTTCCGAACCCGAAATAATCCGTTTTTATCGGGTCAGACATTTGCGAAACGACTAGATGTAGGTTTGGTGCATCTACGTCACAGTCGGCAAAAGCATGGCCCTTGCTCAGTTCAATAAACGCACTTGATACTGTGGTCTTGCCTGTTCCGCCTTTTCCGCTGAGTATGAGAAGCTGTTTCAAGATACCGCCTCCTTTTCAAGAGTATTCAGCAGTCTCTGAAATAGCTCCTGATACTGCCTGTTCTCGCGCACAGCTATGAGTCCCCGGGAGTTCAGCTTGCCCAATTCCTCATTAAAAGGGATTTTGGCAAGGACCTTGATTTTATGATCGACGCAAAACTGCTCGGCTGGATTTTCTTCAGGCAGGCATTTATTAAGCACCACGCCAAACGGTTTATTGAACAATTTTACCAGATCATAAACCATGGCCAGATTATGCACGCCAAAAAGCGTCGGTTCGGCAACCAAAACACAAAAATCCGCTTCGCGGATGCTTTCCATCACCACGCAAGCGCTTCCGGGAGGGCAATCGATTACGACCGTGCCTTGCTCGGGCAGCTTTTCCATCAGCCCTTTGATAATCGGTACACCCGAAACCTCGCCTGTATTCAGACATCCTGTGAGAACCGCTACTTCACCCGATATGCCTTCTTCAATTGTGCCGATTTCTCTTTCTTTTTCAGTGAATGCCTTTTCAGGACAAAAGAGAATGCAGCCGCCGCATGAATGGCATACCTCGTAGAAAATCAAAAGCTCATTTTTGATTAAAGCCAGCGCATTGTACTTGCAAAAATCCACACATTTCCTGCATCCTGTGCATTTGTTTGCATCTATTTGCGGCACTGTTACCGAAACAGGAAGTCTGTCAGTTATATCGTGTTTCAGAAACAGGTGTCCGTTAGGTTCCTCTACGTCGCAATCTACGTATGCCGACTTGCCAGCGGCACAGGCAAGATTTACCGACACAAAAGTTTTACCCGTCCCGCCTTTCCCGCTGAGCACGGCAATTTTCATTACTTTCCACCCCCGTGATTGTGAAAGCCGGGATGGATTTCAGTCAGCAAAGAAAGCTTTCCATCTTTGAGTTTTGTAAGGTTTTCGGCAACAGAGCCATCCTGCGCTTTATACATTTTTACATTGGCGGCATTTAATACTTCTGCGGCATTTTCCCCGCAGCGGTAGGTGATAAGGGCCGCAGCTCCTCTGTCCACCAAAATCTGAGCCGCCTTAATTCCAGCTCCGCCCTGGCTTGCAGCAGCCCCATTATCTAAAAATTCATGGTTTCCGCTTTCCGTGTCAAACAATACAAAAAGCGGAGTCCGCCCAAAGGAAGGGCAGACAGGTGCATCCAAGGACTTGCTTTCCACTGGTAATATTACCTTCATTTTACATTCCTCCATTTCTGTGATTGATTACTCATACGACTTTTCCATCTTTAACAAACATAGTTTCAATTTTTCCAGCCGCATCGGTTAAATAATCATTGCTAAATCGCTCAAATTCACCTTTATCGGCAAGCTGTGCCAGGACCGGATCAACCGGTACTCTGCCAAGAACATTAATGCCCAGGTCTTTTGCGGTTTCCACCAAATTACTCTCTCCAAACAGCTTGATTTCTTTGCCGCAGTCCGGACATTTAACATAGCTCATATTTTCTACAACCCCTAAAACAGGGATGTTCATCTGTTTTGCCATGTTGTAAGCCTTTTTCACGATCATGGAAACAAGCTCCTGCGGTGAAGTCACAATAACAATACCGTCCAGTGGAATCGACTGGAAGACGGTTAACGGTACATCGCCTGTTCCGGGCGGCATATCGATAAACAGGAAGTCCAGGTCTCCCCATATTACATCTGTCCAGAACTGCTTAACGGTCCCCGCAAGTAAAGGGCCTCTCCAAATAACCGGTGCGTCAGTCTGCTCAAGCAGCAAATTGATGGACATGATACGGATATCATTGTGCGTTTTTTCCGGGAAGAGTCCCAGTTCGTTTGCCTGCGCTCTTCTGTTAATGCCGAACATTTTAGGGATGGAAGGGCCTGTAATATCGGCATCCATTATACCTGTGTTATATCCCTTTCTGTTAATCAGAACAGACAGCATGGCAGTGACGAGTGATTTCCCGACGCCGCCTTTACCGCTGACTACTCCGATTACCTTCTTGATAGAATTAAGCTCATTCGTTTTTTCAAGAAAGCTTTTGGGATTCTTTTCGCATCCTTCGCAGGATTCTTTGCTGCATTCACTGTCTGAACAGGCTTTCTTTTTTTCTGACATTATTCCTCAACTCCTATTCATAATAATTATATCCGTAAAAGGACTTGCTCAATGGCGGGCTTCATGGACATAGTGCCGCCTCCCTGGCTTACTATCTGCAAAATCAGTTCGGGGTTTTTAACTACGCTTCCCGCAAGGAGCGTGATGTTATATTTTCTAAAAACCTCCGGACAAAGGGGAGTAGATGGCCCAACAATGCAAACCTCTTTTGCGTTTTTGCAATATGAAACAACTTCGTCTATGGTATGATTGATGATGCTGGTTGCGGTTATCACGACAACATCACAACCGGGAAGAAAATGCGGAATCGTATCCGCAGGGTATAGTCCGCTTCCCTCGGGTACGTTTTGTTCAAAAACATATATGTTCTTTGTCATGGATCTTACTTTGGATAGAATCGGTTTAAACTCTCCGACCATGCCGAATGTATCCGATTCACGAAGGGTAAAAGCATTCAATACGTTTCCAGTATCCCAATTTTTCCCCGGATCGTTTATTACGGCATTGACAGTGGCAAGCCCAATCGCAGCTTTAAGCCGGTCACTTTCCTTTGCCCACGGTATGATTTTATCAGCATTCATTCCGATAAGATTGCCGGCAACTTCCAGAATCCCGCAACAGCATCCGAGTTCATTCCTAAAAGTATACGCAAGCCCGCAGGCGCCGTCTTCAAGCATAACGCAGGTATATCCCAGCCCTGCGCGTACATCTATAACCTTTCTGCTTTGAACCATAGCAAAAGCTTGATCAATTAACTCATCAACAATCATGATTTATTCCTTTCTGGTTGCATAAACATATTTTCAACCGTTTAAAGAAATTTTATCTGCGAAAAATCAATATTACCTTCAATGTCCGTAAGCTTTGCATCAGCATGAACATATTCAATTCTGCCAATGAACATTTCATGCGAACCTGTTACAATGGAATCAACCACTTTGCATTCGATATTCACAGGGCAATCGGGCAGGATAGGGGCATTGACTTTCTTGCCATCCTGGAGCCGAACATTCATAGCTGATAATTTATCCCCGTCCCGCTTGCTGTGGTTTCCCAGATAATCAAAGGTTTTCTGATAGCTTTTGTCTACAAGGTTTACTACAAAGCATCCGGATTCTTTGATCATCTGATAGGAATACCTTGTCGGAACAATACCAACCATGACCATAGGCGGGTCATAGCTGCAATTACCGCAATATCCCACTGCTAATACATTGTTTTCTCCGTTTAAGCCCCGGCAGGAAACGAGTACCTTCGGCATTGGCTGGAGGCAGGATTTCATATTTGCCTGTTTTTTGGTCATTTTACAAGACTCCTTTGCTAAATGATGTTTTTTATGTAATTAATAATTTAAAACTGCTTAATTTTCAATCAAGCCCCTTAAAGCTTTGATTTCCGGGCATGATAGTTTTCAATTGCGTTTTTAAGCGCCGTCGCACCAAGTACGGAACAATGCATCTTGTGCTCAGGAAGCCCGCCAAGGGCGTCTGCAATATCGGTATCAGTTATCTTCAATGCTTCTTCCAAAGTTTTCCCTTTTGCAAGCTCCGTTGTCATACTGCTTGTTGCTATAGCTGCGACACAACCAAACACTAAAAAGCTGATATCCGTAATTACGTTATCTTTCACTTTAATATAAATTGTAAGACTGTCGCCGCAGCCGGGGTCTCCGCAGATTCCTTCACCGTCAGCGTCAGGCATGCTTCCAACATTCCTCGGGCACATAAAATGCTCCATTACCAAATCTGTAAATGCTTCACAACACATTTCATCACGTCCTTTCGCAAAAAGTTAAATGGCCTTATCGCCCTTTAATACCTGTATCATAATTGCACATTCAATCCTTTTCTTTTGGAGAATACAGGAAAGCTCATTGGGCTCTGAAATACTGCTGTTTGAAAAATATGCGTTTGCGTGGCATCCTCCGGAACAAAACAACTTCGCCCAGCAATCCCTGCATTTTTCTTTGGCAAGGATATTATTTTTCATAAATTCGTCGCATTTTTTATTGTTATTGATACCGGAATACACATTCCCGATAACAAACTTATCCTGTCCGACAAACTGGTGACATGGATACAATTTCCCCTCGGGGGACACTGCCAGATACTCATATCCGGCCCCGCAGGCGGTTACTCTTTTAAACAAACATGGTCCGTCATAAAGGTCGATATTAAAATGATAGAAGCGGAACTTACGGTCATCGGATAAACGCCCAATATACTGAAATGCCAGATTTTCGTATTCTTTTAAGATTTCCGGGATATCGGATTCCTTGAAATATAAATCTTTCCCTGAGCCTACCACAGGTTCAACGGATATCTCCTTAAAACCCATATCTGCAAGATGCATGACATCTTTTGAGAAGTCTTTATTCCTTGCCGTAAAGGTGCCGCGAATAAAATAGCTTTTACCGTTTCTTCTGGCAACAAGCTCTTTGGCCAGTGGCATAACCTTATCGTAGCTCCCACGGCCTGCCCGGTCGTGGCGAACCGTGTCATGGACTTCTCTGCGCCCGTCGATGCTTATTACAACGTTATCCATGTTCTCGTTTATATAATTAATTTTTTCTTTGTCGAGTAAGGTGCCGTTTGTCGTAATCGTAAAATAGAAATGCTTACCGGTCATCTTTTCAACCTTCCTGCCATAGGCGACGGTTTCTTTCACCACATCGAAATTCATCAGCGGTTCACCGCCGAAAAAATCAATCTCTATGTTACGTCTGCCTTTTGAATTCTGCACAAGATAATCTACGGCTTTCAGCGCGACCTCTTTGCTCATTAACATGCGCCCGCTGTTATAATCTCCGCTTGATGCAAAGCAGTATTCGCATCGTAAGTTACAGTCATGGGATACATGCAGGCAAAGGGCCTTCAAACCGTTATCCATCTGCTTTGAGCCTACAGCCTCTTCCAGATTTTTCATAGAAGAAAAAAGCATACCCTGTTCATTCAGGGATTTTATTTCATTGTAAGCTTCGTTGATTTCATTGATGGTGTATTTCTTTTTAAATTTTTCTTGTACGTATACCAGCGAAGGCATTTCATTTGTATCTTTCAGCATCTGATAGGTTATTTCGTCAAGCATATGAATGCTTCCGCTGTTTCCGTCTATTGCAATGTTGTATCCGTTAAGCGAATAAATATGAACCACAAAAATCCGATCTCCTTTACAACTCCAAAGAATCACCCGCACATAAGGGAAGGCACCGATCGCCTAAAAACCGTTTCATTTCGCAGATAGCGAATATGCCCGTACAGTGCAAGGGGATAATCCTTGGTATATTTAAATCAAGCATTGCTTGCATAGTCATTTGCAGGCGCAGCGGGCTTACGCTGTTCAAATGCATCCCAGCCACCAATGTATCAATTTTTTTGCCGGGAAACTGCTTTAAAGCGTAATTCAAGCAGTTTATAACACCGGGATGACTGCACCCGAGAAATATACAAAGCCCTTTACCGGTATCAAAGATAAGCATCTGTTCATCTTTCATCATATCAACAGACTTATCCACATTATCCCCGGTATAAAATCCTTCAGGAACTCCTTCAAAAGCTACAGTGCTTGGTATTTCTCCGCAAAGATTAACGCCGGGCGTTATTTGCAAATTCTTTCGGGTAAACACAATATTGTTTTTTACAAAGCTATAATCATCAAGCGACCAGGGGATGCCGACCTCTCGGCAACCCTTGCCGCCAGCGTTTAGTGCATACCTTTTTGCGAAGGCAGACTCATGCACATAAACCTTCGGGAACCTATCTGTCTTCGGGAAATGAATCAAGCCGCCGCAATGGTCATAGTGGCCATGGCTGAGCACAATACAGTCGGTTTTATTCAGATCCATACACATTTGCGCAGCGTTACGGCAATACACATCGGACTGGCCTGTATCAAACAGAATATTGACTTTTTCATGCTCAATATAGATGGATAAACCATGCTCAGCAAGAAAACCGCGTTTATTCGTCCTGTTATCCGTAAGTATATGCATTTTCATATATTAAACAGCTCCTTAACCATCAATAAACATACATTGTGGGCTTATGCCCACAACAGTTATTTTAGTACAGTTATGAGCATATGTCAATATCTATTCAGAATCTATATTGGCAACTTGGAAATATTGAAATGCTATAATAGTGCAAATAAAATCAGTCTTTTATATTGTGTTTAAGCATGAAAACAAAGGAAGGCTTTATGTTAGGCTCAATGAACAGCAAAAGCAAGACGGTCATCCTGCCAAAGGGATGGCCACCTTGCTTTTTGTGAGTAAATAGAGCAAACTAAACTATAAACAAAAGGGGATATGCGTAAGAGGGCAGAAACTGCAAAATCTCATACCATGACTATATGTCATTGTGCATTGCTGATGTATTCCTTTACGCTGACCAAACCTGAAAATTTTTCCACGCCATTCTCCGTGACAACTACAAGTGTCGGCGCCTGACGAATACAGTACTTTTTAACTAAATCCTGATGTTCACTCGCGTCCATAACGCTATAAGAAATTCCGGCTTCAGCTAATGCTTTCTTTGTCATTGAACAGTTTGCACAGGTGGAAGTGGTAAACAGCAGCAATTCTTTATTTTGCGCAAGGGCACAGATAGTCGGTTCCATATTTGATTCCACAACATTATATACTTTACGGTCTTTAAACTCCTGCGATTTTCCTTCATTCCAATTTTTTAAAGGGCGGTAGTAACCTGTGATACGGCTGTAAACCTCGGTTTCTTCGCCGCACTCCGGGCATATGTGATGTTCGCCGCTAATATATCCATGTGTCTTGCATACGGAATATGTCGGTGAAATCGTGTAGTAAGGAAGCCTGTAATTTTCCGCAATCCTGCGAACAAGCATAGCCGCCGCTTTCCAGTCGGGCAGCTTCTCGCCGAGATATGCATGGAACACAGTACCGGATGTATACAGAACCTGCAGCTCGTCCTGCGTCTCCAACGCCTCGAACAAATCGTCCGTAGAGCCAACCGGAAGATGGGAACTGTTTGTATAGTAGGGTGTGTCTCCGGGCTTGGCAGCGGTAATGATATCGGGATACCTTTTCACATCATGCTTGGCAAGACGATAGGTAGTGGATTCCGCTGGTGTTGCTTCCAGATTGAACAGCACGCCATACTGTTCCTGATACTTCACAAGCCGTTCTCTCATATGGTTCAATACATTTTTCCCAAACTGCTGTGTTTGTTCCTGCTTCAGATCCGCTCTAAGCCAGTTTGCATTCAGCCCGACCTCGTTCATTCCGATAAGACCAATGGTAGAGAAGTGATTGTCAAAAGTACCAAGATATCTTTTAGTATAGGGATATAATCCGGCGTTCATCAGCTTGGTAATAATGGTGCGCTTCGTGTCCAATGACCGGGCGGCAATATCCATCAGCTTGTCCATGCGCAGATAGAAGTCAGCCTCATCCGCAGCGAGATATGCGATACGGGGAAGATTGATGGTCACAACACCGATAGAACCGGTGCTTTCGCCGCTGCCGAAGAAGCCGCCGCCCTTTTTGCGCAGCTCGCGCAGGTCAAGGCGCAAGCGGCAGCACATGCTGCGAACGTCGTTTGGCTGCATGTCACTGTTGATATAGTTAGAGAAATACGGTGTGCCATATTTCGCAGTCATCTCAAAGAGCAAACGGTTATTTTCCGTATCGCTCCAGTCAAAATCCTTTGTAATGGAATAAGTCGGTATCGGGTACTGGAAGCCTCTGCCGTTGGCATCGCCCTCGATCATGATATCGATAAACGCCTTATTAACCATATCCATTTCTTTTTTACAGTCTTTGTATTTAAAATCCATCTCTTTGCCGCCGACGATGGCAGGCAGCTCTGCAAGATCATTCGGCACCGTCCAGTCAAGCGTCACATTGGTGAATGGCGCTTGCGTGCCCCACCGGCTTGGCGTATTCACACCGTAGATAAACGACTGGATGCACTGCTTTACTTCTTTATAGCTCAGGTTATCAACCTTTACAAATGGAGAAAGATATGTATCAAAGGACGAAAAAGCCTGTGCCCCCGCCCACTCATTTTGCATGATGCCAAGGAAATTGACCATCTGATTACATAATGTAGAAAGATGACTTGCAGGGGCAGATGTGATTTTGCCCTCTATGCCGCCCAAACCTTCCTGTATAAGCTGTTTGAGCGACCACCCGGCACAATACCCCGTCAGCATGGAAAGGTCGTGGATGTGCATATCCGCATTGCGATGCGCGTTCGCAACTTCCTCGTCATACACTTCCGAAAGCCAATAGTTTGCGGTGATAGCGCCCGAATTGCTTAAAATCAAGCCGCCGACAGAATAGGTAACGGTGGAATTTTCCTTTACCCGCCAATCATCCACGTTGACGTAACTATTGACCAGTTCTTTATAGTCAAGGAATGTTGAATTCATGTTGCGTACTTTTTCCCGTTGTTTACGGTACAAAATGTATGCCTTCGCAACATCGGCATAGCCTGCCTGTACCAAAACCCGCTCGACGCTGTCCTGGATTTTCTCCACGCCGATCAGGCTGTTCTCAATTTTGTCCTGATAATCAGCCGTTACCTTGAGCGCAAGGAAGTCGATAATATCAGGATGATATTGCTTGTTTTGTGCATCGAATGCTTTCGTTATTGCATTCGCAATTTTGCTTATGCTGAATTCCGCGATTGTTCCATCCCTTTTATTTACCTGATACATTGCACAATCCACTCCTTTATAGTAAAAAGCAGCGATTATTACGCCGCTCTCTGATTTAAAAGCTTGCTCTCACAAAACCAGAAGCTATGGGAGCAAATTTATTGTAGTATTTTTACATTTGCTTGTCAAGGAAAACACACAATATATGGGCATGATTCTAAATCAAGATACTATATATAGGTTATATACCTCTGATTTGCACAGAAGGTACATACTCACGAACGATGTCAGCGAACGCTGCCAGTTCAGCTTTCTCAACACCCCGAAGCCCAGGTTGTATCAAATCACCCGAGTCTACAAAGTGTTGAATAAAATATCTCTTAGCTCCTTGTAGCCATTTTCCGATTGCAATGAGGTCCTCTTTTGTGTGAAAATCTTTTACTACCGTTGTACGAAATTCGTACTCGACATGATCGGCAAGCAAAAAGGCTGTGCTTTCATTTATTTTCGACAATACTTCTTCGGTCGTTCCTGCTGTTTTAGCGTAACCGGCAGGAGAATTTTTGATATCCATCGCTACATAATCGATCAGTCCATTGCCGACAAGCTCTTTCAGCTTAGAAGAAAAACTTCCGTTCGTATCCAGCTTCACCAAAAAGCCGAGGGATTTGATTTTAGAGATAAACTTACTTATTTCTTTTTGTAAAAGCGGTTCTCCGCCTGATATGCAAACTCCGTCCAATAGCCCTTTACGCTTTATAAGGAAATTAAAAAATTCTTCCTCGGATATGTTTTGCACCTTTCCGGAGTTCAAAACAAGCGAGGCATTATGGCAAAACGGGCAACGAAAATTACAGCCGCCGGTAAACACCGTCGCCGCAATTTTTTCGGGATAATCAAGCAGGGTCATCTTTTGTAGTCCTGATATATTCATGGTATTGCCTCACAAAATGTAAATAACGTTCGTATACATTTTAGAACAAAGCCCGAAAGGACATTCTATCTTCCGGGCCTTGTTATTTATATTTATGATTTAGATATCATATTCTGTATGCTTTATAATATCTTCAAATTCACTGTAACACATATTGGTATGAATCTGCGTTGTAGGTTTCACAGCCGCATGTACCAGCCGGAAGGCAGGATCGTCCAGTTCAGATAATCGGCGTTCCAGTCTAAGTGCAGGAGCCATCGCTGCAATCGCTTTTATTCTTGCATTCTACCATGCCGCCAGCAATTTCTTCGACCAAACTTTCCTTTGCAGTTTTGTCCACAGATAACCTTAGTTGAGCCGCAGGTAGGGCATGAATACTCTCCGTTCTTTATAGATTCAAGATTTTCAAAGCTTTCCATCCATTCCTTGCCGCAATCCAAACATCTTACTGGGCAGATATTCTGGGTGAAGTTGCCGCCTTCTACGTGAATAACCTTTCCGTTTACCAGACTGTCGGCGATTTTTTCTCTTGCAGACAGAAGAATTCGTTGAAAGGTGGGGCGGGATACCTCCATCTTTTCGGCGCATTCTCCCTGCTCAAGCCCCTCCAGGTCTTTTAGTCGTATGGCTTCCAATTCTTCAAGCTTCAATATATTTTCAGGAACCTCTGCAACATCCTTATCAGATGGGATGAAGTAGGGGATAGCGGGAATATTCTCAATTTTTCTCCATTTAGTGGGTCTTGCCAATCACATCACCTCCGTTTTATCAGCCTTTTTTATTATACTTGAAAACATAATCATTTAAACTTACGTTAAGCTTCTGGGATATTATAGGACATTTTGCTTTAAGAAGAAAGAATACCTCTCTCCCATAATCTGAAAGAGCTTCAAAATTTCCTTGCCCTTTGCTGATCACAATATCCACGCAATTAAATAAGTCTAAAAACTCCTTACTGCATTCTTCAGGGATGGCTCCCGGAACATTACAGCCTGTAGAAATAATTTTTGCATAATCTCCCAGTCCCGAATCATGAGCATCCTTAACAGTAGCATCATTAATAATCGGCTCACTTCTGACTGTGTATATAATTTCAAGTTGTGACAGGTGCTCAGCCAGTACCCGGTCAAATACGGTTTCGCCCGCATTGTCACCAATAATCAAAAGTCTTTTGGCTGTTTTCAGTTTATTTTCAAAGATATCAATATCACAGGTTGAGAACTCTTTTTCTAGTTCTTTCTCAATACAGTCTTCAATATTTACGTTATTATTGATTGCGGAATCAATAATATTGCCTACAGCTGCTATTTTTAAAGCCCAATAAAGATTATTTTGCTTTTTCTGCAAAAAATGTATGAGTAGGGGATATACTTTTTTCGCTGCTTTTATATCTCTATCTTTAATCATTGCATAAGGGTCGGAAACACCGGTATGCTTCTTTACAGTTTGATGCATTGCCCTGCCCATATCTGGCGAACATCTATATTTTTTATAATCGGAAAGGATTCTTATTGATTCCTCAATGATTTTTTCATGTAATTCAGGCTTGTCGGTTGCCATCCGGGAGGCTTCGAGAACCTGTCTCAGCATACATGGCAGACAATCAAGAAATATTTCCATTAACAACCTCCACAATTTCAAACATGGGAACAAGATTAATGAGTATAGTCAATAATAGATACAGAGTCTCCCAACTTCTTAGCAATAGCATCTTTCATTGCTTGCACATGAGGACATGCAAAGCCTATCGGATTACCTCTCGTAATACACGAGCATAATACGATTGTATCGGCACCCCGTTTTACCATTTCGGCAGCTCTCGTCACAGCTCTTTTGCCTGGACAACCGCCGCATGTGGTAAAACCAATTACTTCAATCTCTCCATCAACGCCCTCAAATGCACATTTCTTTTCTCTCATTACTTTGAAATCTGTAGTGCCGGGACACATATCCTCTGTCTGCATACACCTGATTAATCCTACTTTCATAACAAATTCCCCCTATATGCTGATTTTTCTAATCTTGCTCATTCATGGTCAATCTCAAGTATCAATGTATATACAATTAAGTTTACAAGCATTATGGGCATATGTCAACAAACAAATGCAGATCTCATAATTATAGTGTTAAAATAGTTACCTTTTGCAACTGCTACAGTATCCATAAATTTTCATTGACTTATCAGCAACCTCAAATCCTTTGTCTTCCAAAATTCGTTTTTTGAATTCTTCAGTTATTCTATCATCCAGTTCCTCCAACTGTCCGCATTTTAAACAAATTAAATGATGGTGCATTAATTCATCATACATTACCAATTCGTACCGTGCCGATGCGTTTTCCATCGACAATCTTGATACTATACCAATCTTTTCAAATAATTCCATAGTACGATATACCGTCGCCAGTCCTATCCTTTTGTTATTATCTTTTGCTGTAAGAAGCTCAGATATATTCTCAGCTTCAAGATGATGTCCTCTGCAATTGTATAAAATCTCAAGGATAGCTTTTCTTTGAGGCGTAATCCTCAAATTGCTTTCCTTAAGCAAATGATAAGCCTGGTTAAGCAAATCGATTCACCCCTCATAAATTAAAACTTATTTTTTAAATTTTTTTTTGTAAAACTTTTTTCCTTCAAACAAGAACTCAACAATCATATCCCGTCTTACCAGATCGTCAATCACTGCTTTATCCACATTTCTTTTTTTGAGCATTTCGTCAACAATTTCTTTTCTGATCGGATGTACAGATGTAATGCTTAAAAGATCATTGACAATATCCTCGCTAAAGAAAAAACCTTCCTCTTTTTCATCGCCGGTTATGCATTCAACATGCACTCCGGATATGCTGCGAATTATTTCAACAGCATTGATAAGGCTGTCCTTTGAAGATCTTTTTATGCTGTTTTCTGCCGGTGGGCGAGTAGGAACCAATAAATAAGCCTTTTTCGGTAGTATCACGGTCAATTGCTCCGCTACCTTTTTTATGCATGCCTCATGATCATTTATACCGTCTACAAGCATCGTCTCAGTGACTAATGTGCCTTTATATGCTTTTGAAAACTCAATAATACCATTCAGAATATCCTGATGTCTCAATGAGCCGTGTGGCCTGTCAATTTTACGCCAGGTATCCTCATCTGCGGCATCAATGCTGACGGATACCCAATCCGCTTTCATCAAATCTTCCTTTACATCATCCATCCAAATGAGCGACGCATTGGTTATGACTGCTATTTTTATATCAAAACATTTTAACAGGTCAATCTCCGTTCCCAGATTTATATCAAGAGTCGGTTCCCCGTCAGGAACAAACGAAAAATAATCGGCAGATTCATTCTTATTATTGAGCTGTTTAATTTTTAATTCAGCTTCATGAAAAATTTCTTCCGGCTTATAGAATATACGTCTATTTACCTGCATCCTGTTGGTTCTGCCGAGCTGACAATAGACACAGGAGTATGAGCAGGACTTCGGCGGAATATTATTTATTCCAATGCTTTGGCCTAAGCGTCTTGATGGCACTGGCCCGTATACAATCATTTATTTTTACCTCCGATATCAAATTATTTTGATTAATCATTGATCCCGGTATAACCTTGTCAATAAATAGAACTCCGTCAAGATGATCAATTTCATGGCAAAGAGCACGCGCCAACAACCCTGTGCCCACCAAATCAAAAAGCTGCCCATTTTCGTCAAGAGCTTTTACAATCACTTTTTCAGGACGTTTCACCCTGCCATAGATGCCTGGAATACTCAAGCACCCTTCAATTTCCTGCTGCTCTCCATCAGTTTCTACAATAGTAGGATTAATAAGTTTAATAAGCCCTGTTCCATCGTCAATTACAACAAGTCGTCGCAATATGCCCACCTGTGGAGCTGCTAACCCGGCTCCGTTTGCATTATACATGGTTTCAGCCATATCTTTAAGCAATGTCAGTATTCTATTGTCAATTTTTTCAACTGATCTTGCTTTTTTCCGCAATATATCATCAGTCTGAAAGTTCATTATTTTCCGTAACGCCATATATATCTTCCTTTGCCTGAAAGAATAGTTTATGAGAAAAAGGCAGGTCAATTCCTGCCTTTTTCTCATGAGTGCGGAGCTACTCAGCGTCTTCCTTAAAACTTGAAAGACGCTTTTTCACCTGTTCAAGCTGACTTTCTAAAAATTCCGCCTGTCGGCTTAAAAGCTCCTTTTCTCCTACAGCCGGTTCATATGTCCCAGCGTATGCGGGGTATCCAAACCGTACCCTTCCCGGCAAGCCG
>Ga0074193_1001660_pt1 | contig 25283 bp, 25 predicted proteins | sample EPASupsiteHSE605_FD_64523 | JGI IMG/M metagenome (GOLD analysis project Ga0074193, IMG submission 64523) | Bioremediated contaminated groundwater from EPA Superfund site, New Mexico - Sample HSE6-05 | ecosystem: Environmental > Aquatic > Deep subsurface > Groundwater > Contaminated ... | reverse complement strand
TATTTCTAGAACCTTAAATAAATTAAACTCACATATGATTGAAATAAGGAAGCTTTGTGAGGTAAATGATAATGAGCATATAGAGCAGGAAGCTCCAATGGAAATAACATATTTACTAATGGAGCTAATGCCAAAAGCTGAGAAATGGTTATTAGAAAATAAAGATAAAAATAATGAATTCAAAGAGAAACTTTTAGATTTTTATTTTAAAGCATTAGCGTTTATAAGAACTTCTGAATATTATGATGAAAGTTATGTGACCTATGGAGAAAAGGAAAATAACAACTTAAAGCTTAAATTGTTTTGTCTTGATCCATCCTATTTATTAAAAGAAGCTTCTAAAAGGGGTAAGTCCACGGTGTTTTTCTCTGCTACATTGCTGCCAATGGATTATTTTATAGACATATTAGGTGGGGGTTCAGAAGCTTATAAGTTAAGATTAAACTCACCTTTTAGTAGAGAGAATCTATGTTTAACAATTGATTCTAATATATCCACCACCTATAAAATGAGAGAATTCACTTATGACAAAATACTTGAAGACTTGAATACAGTTGTTAAAGCTAAAAATGGTAATTATCTCGTTTTCTTTCCATCACATAAATATATGAGAGAGGTTTATACAAGATTTTCTGAAAAAAATCCAAATATTAAAACCATATATCAAGAAACTTCTATGAGTGAAGAAGAAAGGGAAAGCTTTTTGGAGAATTTTAGAGAAGGTAATGCAGAGAGCTTGATTGGCTTCGCTGTTATGGGAGGTCTTTTTTCAGAAGGAATTGATTTAGTAGGAGACAGACTAATAGGAACAATAATTGTGGGAGTTGGGCTACCTCAAATATGTTTAGAGAGAAATATAATTAATGACTATTTTAAGGAAAAAAATAATCAAGGCTTTGAATATGCATATATGTATCCAGGAATGAATAAGGTAATGCAAGCTGCAGGAAGAGTTATAAGAAGAGAAGAGGATCGAGGGATAATATTACTCATTGATGAAAGATTCTTACATAGAAGTTATTATAGATTGTTCCCAAAGGAGTGGAGTAATCCAAAGGTATGTAAGAATAGTAAGGAGTTATGTGGAGTAATCAAGGAATTTTGGGAGAAATACAAGTAAATAACTGAGAATATTGTAGAATGTTAACAAAATAAAAAGATAAGTAAAATAAAAAGTCAAAAACTGTTGACAATCGAACAGGTGTTCTATATAATCAAAGTATAACATATTACGGTATAATTTGGTTAATGGAGGTATTCTCATGAAAATAGGAGCTAACTTTTTCGTAAAAGTAAATTATTCTATCGAAGGCAAAGAGGCAGAAGGAAAATGTACAGGAGCTCACATAAAGAGAGCAAACTTAAATGGCACTGACAAGTATTTAATCGGTGGTGGATACTTTAATAAGAATGGAGGATCCATAGTATTTAAAGCAAGAGATTTAAAAGAGGCGAGGGAAATTGCTAATAACAATATATTTATAAAAAATAAAATATATAGTTATGAATTAATAATATTAGATAGTAATATTAAAATTGCATAATGATGTATTAAAAATTTACTAGAAAAAGTTTAGCTAGAATGTTCCATATATAAAGCGTAGCTCTGTAGGTTGAAAGCCTATAAAGCTGCGCTTTTTAAATGGAATATAATGAATAGTTTATTTAAACCATTTCGCTCTTGGTCTCCAGTTTTTGATACATTTTTTCTTGCTGCCTTGTGGTAAATTGAAAATATATTTCTGTATTTGAAACAGATTTATGTCCAAGCCACCACTGAAGTTCCTTAATATCCATATCAGATTCAGCTAAATGAACTGCTGTTGTATGTTTAAGTGTATGGAAATGGTGCTTTGTTTTATCTTCGATACACGCTTGTCTACTATATTTTTTCATTAAAAAGTCTAGAGTTTGTCTTGAAATAGGTTTCTTCTCTTGACTTTTAAATAGTGCTTCATAATTATTAATAACCTTATATTGTTCGATGTACTTTAGCAATGCTGCATTAGTTTTTTCATCTAGTCTTATTGTATTACTCTTACTACCTTTAAGCCTTTGGCAAAAGAGCTCTCTTTTTTTGCTATTATAACTTTCTAATTTAATTAATGCAATTTCTGATGCCCTAAATCCACATCGGTATGCAACTCTGAATATTGCTAAATCCCTCACAGCATGAATACTCGTAGAATTCTCTATAACAGTGAACAGGTTCCTCATTTCATTTTGAGTTAAGTACTTTATTGTCTCTTGATTCTTTTTTGTCATATTTTCTCCTTTCTAAAACTTATACAAAATAAATATTTTGTACAAGTTTATTATAGCATAAATACTTGTTAAGTGCATAAAGATTTTGGATTTCTGTATAATTATAGTATAACTTGAAGAAAAATAGAATTATATCTTTATTTTAATAGTGATCATAGCATAATTTGTAACAAAGAATAGAAAATCATGTAAGTATTTAAAATAAGTTATACAAAATATTTATTTTGTACTAATATGTCGCTAAAATTGATAATTATCAAAAAAATACCTTAATTTTTATTAAATTTTCTAATAATTATCACAAAATCATTTACTTTTCTGAAGGGGGATATAGAAATGATGAATTTTCTTGGTAAATTTAAAGTTGGTACTAAACTGCTGGCATCTTTTTTAATTGTCGCAACTTTTATAGGTGTAGTAGGGCTTATCAGTATGATTACACTAAAAAAAATTAATGTCAATGGAAATGAGATGTACAGCAACCATTTAACAGCAAGTAATTTATTAAATGATATTAATAAGGAATTACTGAGATTTAGGGGAGATACTCTAAATGCTTTGTATAATAAAAATTCTGATGTGGGAAGAATTGTGAAAAATCTTGAAGAATACATAAAAAACTATGAAGGTGATATTGAATTATATTCTAAAACAAAATTTAGTGATGAAGAGAAAAAATACTTTGAACATTTTAATGAGGACATAAAAAAATACAAAGAGCAACAATACACTTTAATAAAATTAATTAGGGAAAATAAAATGAATGAAGCCATAAACTATGTATCTTCTGTAACCAGTACCAGAGAGGATATTGAGAAAGAAATAGGTGAATTAATATCTTTAAATGTCAATGCTGCAAAAAATGCTAATGAGGATAATAATTTAGTTTATAAAAAATCAAGTAATTCTGTAGTAGGTTTTATTATAGGGGGAATTGTAATTGCAGTGCTTTTAGGTATAGTGATGACTAAGCATATATCAATGGCACTCAAAATTATCCAAGGATTTTCCCAAAAGCTCTCTGAGTATGACTTTGATAAAGCCATCACGCTTTCATGGAAGGACGAATTTGCAGAAACCTGTACCTCTTTAAATTTAGCACAGGATAATGTTAAAGAACTAGTAAAAGAAATAATGAATAATTCTCAAAATTTAAGTGCTGCCTCAGAAGAGTTATTTGCAACGGTAGAGGAAATGAATGCTAAACTTGAGACTATAGATAAATCAACAAAAGAAATTGCTGCTGGTTCTCAGGAGGTTAGTGCTTCCGCCGAAGAAATAACTGCTTCTGTAGAAGAGGTAAACTCAAGCATAACAGAAATGTCGCAGAGAGCCCTAGATGGAAGTGAAAATGCTGGTAAGTTTAAGGAACGAGCTTTAAATGTAAAGGAAAATGGTAAGAAACAAGAAGAATCTATTCTGTCCGTATACGATCAAAAGGCAGCTATGATTTTAAAAGCTATAGAAGATGGGAAAATAGTTGAACAGATTAAGGTAATGGCAGATACTATATCCAGTATAGCTGGTCAAACAAATCTTCTTGCCTTAAATGCTGCAATTGAAGCTGCTAGGGCCGGAGAGCAAGGGAAGGGCTTTGCTGTTGTTGCTGAAGAAGTACGAAAGCTAGCAGAACAATCCTCTCAGGCTGTTTCAAGTATACAAGTTACTATTACTAAAGTTCAGGAAGCCTTTAATGGGTTATCAGACAATAGTAATGAGATATTAAAGTTTATGAACGAACAAGTAACACCAGAATTTACAAATTTTGTAGCGGGCGGAACAGAGCTATATAATGATGCAGACTATGTAAGCAAAATGTCTGAGGATTTAGCCTCTATATCAGAAGAACTTTCTGCAACAGTAAATCAAGTAAACTTAGCTGTGCAAAATATGTCTACTTCAGCACAAAGCTCTTCAGAAGGTACAATGAGTATTTTATGCAATATAAACGAAGCAACAGAAGGCATGGAACAAATTGCACAAACAGCGCAAACACAATCGCGGCTGGCAGAAAATCTTAATGAACTAGTTCAAAAGTTTAAAATATAGTACATATTTTATTATAGAGCATTTGATTTTTTGATATAATATAAGAAAAGTGCGAAGCATTTTTCTTATATTAAGAAGGAAGGTTAAAAAATGAAGGCAGAAATATTGGCTGTTGGGACAGAAATTTTACTGGGGAACATAGTAAATACAAATGCTCATTATATATCTAATAGATTAGCAGAATTAGGTATAGAAGTATACCATCAATCTGTAGTAGGCGATAATGCGGAAAGATTGAAAGAAGCCTATGATTTAGCTTTTAGCAGAGCAGATTTAGTTATAACAACAGGAGGGCTTGGACCTACTAAGGATGATTTAACAAAAGAGGTGGCTTTTGATTATTTTGGAAAGGAAGCAGTACTTCATCAAGAGTCACTAAAGAGTATAGAAGATTTCTTTAATAAAATAAACATAAATATGGATAAAAGTAATATAAAACAAGCATATTTTCCTAAAGATGCCATGATAATGAATAACAGTGTAGGAACTGCGCCAGGTTGTATAATTAAAGAAAAGGATAAGATATTAGCAGTATTACCTGGGCCACCTAGAGAAATGAAGATGATGTTTGAAGACTGTTTAGTTCCTTATCTAAAAAAATTTCAACAAGGAGTCCTTGAATCAAAAACTTTAAGGATTATCGGCGTAGGAGAAAGCAAAGTAGCTTCTATGATAGAAGATATAATAGATAATTCTGTTAACCCTACAGTGGCACCATATGCTAAGGAGGGAGAGGTTACTTTAAGGATTACTGCAAAGGCTAAAGACCGTGAGGAAGCCAGCAATCTTATTTCACCTGTAGAAAAAGAAATCAGACATAGGCTAGGAGAAGCTGTTTATGGAGAAGGAGAAGTATCTATAGAAGAAGTTGTAGGAAAGCTTTTGATAGATAATAAACTTACAATAGCTATTGCTGAGTCCTGCACAGGAGGTCTTTTGTCAGGCACATTAATAAACTACCCAGGAATATCTGAAGTTTTCAAGGAAGGCTTTATAACATATACCAATGAAGCGAAAATGAAAAGAATTAAGGTTAAAAAGGAAGTTTTAGAAAAGTACGGAGCAGTCAGCAGCCAAACTGCAGCAGAAATGGCAGAAGGGGCCGCTAAGTCAGCTGGAACGGATATAGCAGTATCTACTACTGGCATTGCAGGTCCTGGTGGTGGAAGCGATGAAAAACCAGTAGGTCTTGTATATGTAGGGCTATATATAAAAGGAGAAGTTAAAACAAAGGAATTCAATTTAATTGGAGATAGACAGAGGATACGAAATGCAACAGTAATTAGGACACTGGAATGGCTTAGAAGAGAGATTTTAAAGTGTTTAGGAAAATAGACTTTAATAATTTAAAGTAATAAATTAATGTAATATATTAACATTGACAATACCCCCAAAAGGTGATAATATTTTTGTGTATTCAATTTAGATACAAGTGTGTTTACAGGGTAAACATCAGGACATCAAAAGGGGGCTTAGACATAGAATAAAATGAGGTTAATATTATTCTTTGAATAATATTAGGATTTGTTACTGTGTATATTGATTATAGTAGTAACCACGAGGGGTGTTCAAGATATCAGGGGCGTTATTTTGATTTCATTTAGGTTACATTTAAATATTTTTATAAGTAAGTATATTTAAGTAGCAAAAGAATTGCATTTTATCATATAAAAAACCAGGTTCGGTAACCTGGTTTTTTATATATACTTTTTTAGTTAATTTTAGGGAAGAAGTTTTTTTATATCAATAATTCCTGCACCTTGGAGGTTTTTAGGTATATTTAAAAGGTTGCAGGATATCTTTAGTAAAGAAACTATATCTTTATATGTTAAGTTAGGGTTATTCTCTAATAAAAGTGCACATACTCCACTAAGAAAGGCTGCGGAACAGGATGTTCCAGTATAACAAGTATAAAGTTTTTCTAAAGGCCTAGGATAAACCTTTTGACCATTCCTTTCAGAAATATAATCCATATCAGAATTTAAGGAGCAAATATCTACGCATGCAGCACACAAGTCGGGCTTACCCATTTTTCCAGTGTTACCAGCAGAAGATGAAAGAAAGGGTTTTTTATCTTTTAAGTTATCAATACCACCTACTGTAATACAATTATTAAGTAAAGCTATGCCCCTCATAGAATTTCCTGCGTTACTGTTATGCCCACTAGGTACTATTACAGTTATATTTCTTTCGATAGCTTTGTCAAAAAGCTTTGAAAATAAAGATAAAATAGATTCATTATAATCTATAATTTCAAAGGGAAGACATACAATCCTTAGATTGTGTTCTTGACTTTCGCTTATTAAAGTTTCCAAAGCAAATAATATATCAGAAATATATCCCCTACCGATGCTATTAAAGGCTTTAACCATATAAATGTTGCTCTTTTCAGCTACCCCTTTGTACATCCCATTAGAGCTTTCACCACTAGAAGATATAATTCCACTTATAAAAGTTCCATGTCCATTATCGTCATAAGGGTAATTAAGACCATTTATCAAATCTAAAAATTTAGCTATCCTGTTACTAGGTTTTTTCAAATCAGGGTGGGGATATACTCCTGTATCAATTATTCCAATGCCAATATTTTTTCCGGTTAATTTATAGTTCTTTTCAAAAGCTACACCATTAGCGGAAAGAATACTGTTTCCACATAGCAAACAAAAATTATCAAAGGTAATATAATCTATTTGAGGAAATTCAATAAGTTTTTCAATAACCCCTAAAGATACAGTAGAGCAAACACAACCAATAGAAGGAATAGAACGAATAATTTCGCATCTATAGGTTTTAAGCTTTTGTTCTACTTTATTTTGAAGTGCCTTGCAATGTATAATAACTCTATAATTTTTATAGAGCTTATTTTTTAAAGCATTACGCAAATTTATATCTAACTTTTTTTTAAGGGAAAACATATAAATCCTCCTGAAATATTACTCTATTAATAATATAGTTAATTTCCCTTGTATTTGTTAATTGGATATTTAATAAATAATATGTTTTTGTTTTGATAAATAGATATATCTTTACAAATTAATTTTACTTACAAATAAAAAAGAACCAGTAAATTTTACTAGTTCTTATGACCTCCATTTAAATATAAGAAGACCAAAAATCATTACAGCTATTCCTAAAAATTGAGTAAATCCAAAAGTGGTTTTGTTAGAATCAAAAAGTCCAAGGGCTTCTATTAATCCAGCAGAAATAAGTTGTGAAATGAGTATGGCACTTATGGCATAAGCCGGACCTAGCTTTGAAATACCACATATTACAGTAAAAATAATTGCAACTCCTAAGGGTCCACCTAATAAATATAGCTTATTTGAAAGGGATATATTTCGAATATTTCCTTTGCCTATAAATAACATGATAATAAAAGTAATTACAAAACCAATTCCTTGGACAACAGTATTAGTTTCCCAAAGACCAATTTTTTCGCTTAAACGAGTGTTAAAAACACCTTGAATACTCATAAAAATTCCTGCGAATATGGAGCAAATAAGTCCAAACATAAAAATCACCTTCCATTATTATTATGTCCTAAAATAAAATTTCTATTAAAAGTGGAAGGTAAATAATAAATTAATAGCCCATATCTTGTCTTTGATGATTTACACTGTTCTTATGTAGGTAAGCGGCCTCAATTTCTTCAAAAGAAAAACCTAAGTCTGTACCAAGAAGTAAAAAATCTTCAAATAAAGTTTTATAATTATCTTTATTAGGACATACTACAAAATCATTAATATCAAGATAAAGATGCATAAACTTTTTTGTCAATTCTTTATTTTCAACTTTTACCTTTAGATTTAAATCGGAATAATCTTTTTCTAGTCCTATGCTTAAGATAAAGTGAAGACAGTCAACATATTCCTCAAGGATTACTTTCTTAGAAGAGGGACCTTTATTACTCCAAAATTTAAAACAGCGGGTTTCGTTTGCAAGTTCGCTTACTTCTACTTGAAGTGCTAGAATCTTTTCTGCAAATAAGGACTTGTCATGTAGGTTGTGTTCTTGGATAATTCTTTTATCCAATATACTTTGTAAATTAAATAGTTTTTCAAGGTTCATAAACGCTTCCCCTTTCTTCAAACTTTGTATAAATATATTTTACATTATTACGTGAAATATTGAAAGTTCACTAATCGTTTACATTAAAATTTTGTTAAAAAATTTAAACCGACCTCAAGTTTTAAGGCTTGAAATCGGTTTAAGATCAAGGATTAATATTCACGAAGGGGATAGTCTTTTACCAAAACCTCTTTTTTATTATTTACAGACTTCCATAGTTCTAAACGATTTATTTTACCAAAGTCAAAGGAAATATCCTCATCCTTTGAAGTTAGGGCATTAGGAGCCTCAGCTGAAAGGGTTTTTCTTATAGTATAGTTTGAATTAGCTATAGAAATGAATAAATCTTGACATTTATCTACATTAACGTTAAATCCACTTAAAGAGAGAGTATCCGTTATATTGCGGGCAATTCTAGTTATATATCCTCTATTTTCTACCCTTAAGTTAATTGTCTTCTGAGATTTATCTAGGTAAAAGTTTGGGTTAATTTGAACCTTAAATTTTTTATACGGACCAATTGCATCTAAAACAATTTTATTAAATTTATCTAGTTCAGGATCAATAATGGATTGGATAGGAATATAAAATTGTTGACCTGTTTTATATAGCTTATATTTTCTACATAGGCTCTTTTGAGTCACTTCAATGAGTTTGTTAGACTCATTATCAAATAATGCAACTAAAGTGTATTTCATTTTAATCCCCCGACCACAATAATTTTTACTGTTATTATATCATATTTGTATAATTTGTCTATTTGAAACTTAAGATTGAATTCTAATAATAGTTTTCCGCAGTTAAAAGAAAATATGATTATTAATGTTAATTATTTATAAAGTTACATTATAATATTATTAAAAATTTCTATTAAAAATATTTATTAATATGCTATAATAAAATTTGTGATAAATATTTAATTTAAATTATTAAGGGTTCTTTTTAAATGAATACTAGAAGAGTATATAGGTTAGAAATATAATAAAATTAGAAATAAGGATGGATAATCACATGGAAAAACTGATTATTAACGGTGGGCAACCATTAAATGGTGACATAGAGATAAGTGGAGCAAAGAATGCAGCAGTTGCCATTCTTCCGGCAGCTATAATGGCTAGCAAAGGGATTTGCGTTATTGATAATATACCTCAAATTAGTGATACAGAATGTATTGAAAGAATTATACATAGCTTAGGAGCAACAGTTAGAAGAGATAAAAATACAGTAACTATAGATAGCACAACAATAGTTAGCAATGATGCTAACACAGAAGATGTTAGACTTATGAGAGCTTCTTACTATCTAATTGGAGCCCTCTTAGGAAGATTTAAAAAAGCAAGAGTTGATATGCCAGGTGGATGCTCTATAGGGGTAAGACCTATAGATCAACATATTAAAGGCTTTGAGGCTTTAGGGGCAAAAGTAACCATAGAACATGGAGCTGTGGTTGTGGAGGCAGAAGAATTAGTTGGAACTAATATTTATTTTGACGTAGTAAGTGTAGGGGCTACAATAAATGTAATGCTTGCGGCAGCTCTTGCAGAAGGAAAAACTATCCTTGAAAATGCTGCAAAGGAGCCTCATGTAGTTGATGTAGCTAATTTTTTAAATACTATGGGGGCAAATATTAAAGGGGCAGGAACTGATGTAATTAAAATAAATGGAGTTAAGGAATTATCAGGATGCAATTATAGTGTAATTCCGGATCAAATAGAAGCTGGAACTTATATGATTGCTGTAGCTGCTTGTGGAGGTAAAATAAATATAAACAATGTTATACCTAAACATTTAGAATCTATAACCGCGAAGCTTGTAGAAATGGGAGTAGATATAGTAGAAAATGGTGACAGCATAACTGTGGAAAGAACTGGAGAAATAAGAGGAGTTAATGTAAAAACCTTGCCTTACCCAGGATTTCCTACAGACCTTCAACAACCTATGACAACACTTCTAAGTACAGCGAAAGGAAGAAGTATAGTTAATGAAAGTATATGGGAAAGCAGATATAAGCATGTAGATGAGCTAAAAAAAATGGGAGCTAATATTAGCGTTGAAAATAACCTTGCTATAATTGAAGGAGTAAAAAGCTTAAGCGGTGCAAAGGTTAAGGCTACTGACTTAAGAGCAGGTGCGGCTATGGTAATAGCAGGACTTATAGCTAAGGGGGTAACAGAGGTTAGTAACATTGAGCACATTGATAGGGGATATCCTTTTATTGAAGAGAAGTTTAACACATTAGGAGCAAAAATAACAAGAGAAACAGATGAGTAAGATAAAGTAGTTACGAATGGAGAAGGTATAATGATTTTTTGTCCTTTATATAGTGGAAGTAGTGGGAATAGTATATTTGTTGCTTCTGATAAAGGGAGTATACTTATAGATGCAGGTTTGCCAGGAAAAAGTATAGAAAATGCTCTTGAAGGCATAGGTAAAAGCCCTAGGAGTATTGACGGGATTTTTATTACTCATGAACATATAGACCATGTAAAGGGAGTTGGGGTGCTATCTAGAAGATATGACATACCTATTTTTGCCAATGAACTTACCTGGAGGGGCATGGAGAAAAACATAGGTAAAATTAAAGAAGACAACATAAAAATAATAGAAGATACAGTAGACATAAAAGATATGAGTATTAAAAGCTACAGAATACCTCACGATGCTGCTGATCCAATGGGATACTCAGTTTCTGATGGAAAGACTAAAGTCAGCATTGCAACAGACTTAGGATTTTTTTCAGAGGAAGTAGACAAGGGCATAAGAAATTCAGATATTGTTCTACTTGAAAGTAATCATGATGTGGAAATGTTGAAATTTGGGCCATATCCATATAATCTTAAGAGAAGGATATTGAGTAACATTGGGCATTTATCAAATTATGATTGTGGCAAAGCAATAGTAAATATGTTAAAGTATAATTGTAAGAGGGTTGTTCTAGGGCATTTAAGTAAAACAAATAATTATCCTGAATTAGCCTATGAAACAGTAGTAAGCGTTTTAAGAGAGAATGGAGTAAAGATAAATGAAGATGTATTTGTAACAATGGCCAAAAGGGACATGCCAAGTAATTACATTGAATTCTAAGGAGAGATGTATTATATGGGTAAAATTAACAAGTTCATACTAGTTATATTAATTGTGTCAGTTTTATCCTCATTTATTGGCTGCAGTAATAATGTGCCGTTTGTAAATAATGGCGAAAAGATAAAAAATCTAAAGGTATCTAAGTCAGATTCAAATGATGAATGGCTTAAATTAAATTTATATTTTGATGGTTCAGTAGATGAAAAAAAAGCAGAAACAATTAAAGAAGAAAGGCTTATTAACAAAGAGGAACTTATTGGTGAAATCATAATTCAAGAACTCATAAAAGGACCCTCTGTTGGAAGTCAACTAAAACCAATTTTCCCTAAAGGCACAAAGCTTCTTAGTTTTTCGATTAAAGATAAAATTGCTTACATAAACTTAAGCAGTAATACAAAATACAAAATGACAGCTATAAGGGAAGAAGCATGTCTTAGAAGTATAGCCTTATCCTTAACTGAACTGGAATCGGTAGACAAAGTAAAGATTCTAGTTGATAGCAAAAATGTTGATACTTTAGGTGGAAATTTTAATATTTCAAAACCGTATAATAATAATGATATCACTTTAATTAAAAATAAATAATTGAAAAAATAGTAAAACTTTATTATAATATTATGGATTATAGTATAATATAATTTACAGAAGGAGAATTAATAATGAGCCTATACGAAAGTTGGACAAATATGGTTGTAGATTACGTAAAACATAAAGGAGAAGCTGCATTCTGGAAAGAATACGGTGAAATGGAGAAAAAAATATATTCAAGATTATTAGCGAACCATGGAAAGCTTATTTCAGGAAAGGTTCAAAAGCTAGCTGAAGAGTTCCAAACAGAAATAAAGTTTTTTGTTGGTTTCTTAGATGGTATAAATGATAGCCTTGTAGAAGCATTAGATATGGAAAATATCACTGAAGATACAGAAATTAGTTTAAACATAGATTATGATAAACTATATTTTAATATGGTAGATGCAAAAGCTGAATACTTATATTCCCTACCACAATGGGACGGAATTTTCTCTGAAGAAAAGAGAAAAGAAATAGTAAAGCAATGGAGAGTTTCTAAAACTGTAGTTAAAGAAGATAGAATAGGAAGAAATGATCCTTGTACTTGTGGAAGTGGAAAGAAATACAAAAAATGCTGTGGTGCAAATGCTTAAAGCTTAAATTAAAACCTTACATGATAATGTAAGGTTTTTTAAATATACATAAGGGGCTGTGATTATGAGAAATATAATAATATTAGATAATAAAGCGTATATTAGAAGCAAAGTTAAAGAAATTGTTTATGGCTATGATATAAATGTATATGAAGCTATAAACTCTATTCAATTTTTTAATATATTGGCCGAGGTAAATTATAAGGTAGATCTGATAATTACAGAATTAAATTTAGGAAATGAAAGCGGTATAGAAATTATAAAAAGATTAAAAAGCAAGGGAGTAAATACGCCCATACTAATAGTAACCACTGAAAATAGGAAAAAAGAGTTTGCAAAGAGTATAATGGCAGGAGCAGTTGACTATATACTAAAGCCTTTTGATGAAAAGTTACTATTAAAGAGGATCGTTGGAGACATGGAAAAGGGCAAAGCTAATAGTAAAACTAGTACATCACGAGCTGAAGCTACTAAAGAAACAAAAATTAAAGGTGCTGTAGATATTAACAAAGGCAATGAAGAGAGTAAAAATATTTCTATATGTATGATTACTATATTTAAGACAGTTGAAGAGTTTACAACTGAGGTTGAGAAAGAATATGAAAATTTAACAAATATAATATATCCTTACATCAAGAAAATACTTAAAAAAGATGAAGGGGTTCTTAGACTTGGGTTACAGAGCTTTTGTGCAAGCTTTTATGATATAGGTGAAGGAACTAAAGAAAAAGTAGAACATAATATTAACTTACTATTTTCTAGCTTAAAAGAAAAGAACCAACTTTTCAAAGGAATACATATAGCTTGTGTATTTGCAGATTACCCTAAGGATGGAAGCGATAAAAAAGAATTGATTATAAAAGCAAAAGAGAAAACTGTAGAGAAAATTAATGAAGTAAAGAAGATGGAAAAAAGATGAATATAACTGTAATTTGCGTAGGCAAAATAAAAGAAAAATATTTGAAGGCTGCCATTGATGAATATAGCAAAAGACTAACTAGATACTGTAAGCTTGATATAGTGGAACTAAATGATGAGAAGACTCCAGATAATGCCTCTGAAAAAGAGGAATTACTCATTAAGGAAAAAGAGGGTAGTAGCATACTAAAGCATATCAAAGACAATATGTATGTTATAGCTCTAGATATACAAGGGAAAATGGTATCTTCCGAGGATTTAGCCCAGTTAATCAGTGATTCTGGAATAAAAGGAAACAGCAATCTTGCCTTTATTATCGGAGGCTCCTTAGGGCTGTCTAAGGAAGTTTTAGAAAGAGCGGACTATAAATTATCCTTTTCAAAGATGACCTTTCCTCACCAGCTTTTCAGAGTGATGCTACTGGAGCAGGTTTATAGGGGGTTTAGAATTATTGGTGGGGAACCGTATCATAAGTAACGGAGACGTTTGGTAGAAAATGATTATCTTAATAAGACTATAAATAAAGATATTAACTTAGCATTAGTATCTTTATTTTGCTTACAAGGAATTTAGTTGTCGAAAAAAGTTAAAGGAAATGAACAAGCAGGGTATTTACATAAGAACTTGTGTTCTGTATAATTTAAACATAAAAAGAATTGGACCGATTAAACAATTAATGATATACTTATTAAGTGAAAATATTAGTGAGGTGTAACTATGAGTAGGGTAGCTATTTCGTTTTTTGCAGGGGCTGGCGGTTTAGATATTGGAATACATGAAGCTGGTTTTGATGTAAGACTAAGTGTAGAATTAGAAGAAAAGTACTGCAAAACTTTAAAAATCAATAATCCTACCTTTAATGTAGTGAATGCTGATATAATGGAATATTCTAAAGAAAAAATTTATAAAGATGCAAGACTATCAGATAATGAAGAAATAGATTTGATCTTTGGAGGTAGTCCGTGTCAAAGTTTTAGCACAGCAGGAAAAAGGAAAGCTTTTTCGGATGATAGAGGAAAAGCTATGCTCAAGTTTGTAGAATTAATAGAAGATACAAGGCCAAAAGCATTCTTATTAGAAAATGTAAAAGGATTACTTTCAGCTCCATTAAAACACAGATCATTAAAGGAACGAGGAATAGGATTTCCCAAATTGAATGAAGATGAAAGAAATGGAAGTGTATTGAATTATTTGCTGAATCAGTTCAAGGACTACAATGTAACATATAAGGTTATAAATTCTGCAGAGTATGGCATACCACAAAAGAGGGAAAGAGTATTATTTATTGGGTTAAGAAAAGATTTAAATAAACAATTTCAATTCCCAGTAAACACACATGATGGCAAGAAAGAGAAACCATTTGTAACAATAATGGATGCAATAAAAGATATTAAAGATATAGACCATACTTATGTAAAGTATTCAGAAGAAAGACTAAAGTATATGAAGCTTATACCAAAAGGCGGAGGAAATTGGAGAGACTTAGATAAAACTATTGTAGAGAAAGCAATGGGAGGAGCATATAAATCAGGGGGTGGTAAAACTGGTTATTTCAGAAGAGTTAAAGCGAATGAACCAAGCCCAACATTACTGACTTCTCCGATTCAAAAAAGCACTAATTTAGGTCATCCATTTGAAGATAGACCTTTGAGTATTCAGGAATATCTTAAAATACAAGGATTTCCTGATGGCTATAAAGTTAATGGAACAATCAATGACCAATATACACAAATAGGTAATGCAGTTCCAGTAAAAATAGCAAGATTAATAGGTGAGAAATTGATAGAGACATTAGAAAAGTAGACGGCAAGTCTGCTTTTTAATGTTCAAATGTTCATAGTAATGTTATAATGTAAATAATTAAAAATATTCAGTTAGAGGTTAATAGTATGAACATTGAAACTAAAACTAAGATAGAAGAGCATTTGAGCCTAGTAATGAATAGAATTATAGATAAAAGAACTATACAAGAGCCATTTGACGAAGGTGAGATTAAAAAAGCTAATCCTTTTGGCTATAGATTAGTTCCAGTAGAAGTTTGGAAAGGCTCTAAGTTTGAACGTTCCTTTGTAACTTCTCTTGGACAAGGCATATTTGAGCAGATAGCAAGAATAATTGCAGAAGGAACAGGAGCACAATCAAAAAATCAATTTATAAAGACCATAAAGCTAAATACATGGCAAATGGAGCAGATTGATAATATATTGCAACAACAAAGAACTCAAAAAAATGCTAAAAGTATAACAGAAGTAAAAACTGTTAAAGAAGAACTAAATGTAATAAAGGCTTTGAAAACTGATAGATATCAAGAAATATCAGTATTATTTGATTTATATATTAGAAGGGTAGATAGTAGAGAAGAGTATTATACATTGAAAACTGTTAAACCTAATTTAGACCAAACCGAAAAAGCTAAGAGAGAAATACTAAGATTAATGACAGCGGAAAATGCAGAAGCATTTTTTTCATTACCATATAATCCAGCAGGAGAAGGGCAATCATATAAGAGTATCCATTCAATCCCTTATAAGTTATTTGATATGGATAAAGATGATAATGTATTAATCGGAAAAGCTTTATGGAATAAAATCGGACAAGATAATAATACTTATGATGAACTGCTTAATATATTTGATAATGTAGGTAAAGTATTTATAGAAAAGATAAGAAAAGAATATTTAGGAATAGAATAAAGTTATATATATTGATAAAAACTCTTGGGCATATGTGTGAGAGTTTTTATGTTTTTATTAAGGTTATACTATGATAAGATAATTATTTTATGATAATGCACTAAAGTGTTTCTTTTGGATGAAACTATGTCTGTGGAAATTGGAGGAACAAAGGGACTGCCGCTAGAAAAGGAGCTGAAGCAACTAACAAAGAGTCTAAGAGACCTAGAAAACAGGCAAAATTATACGAAGACGGAACAATAGATAAGCAAACTTTGGCACAAAGGATGGAAAGCAATGATTCGGTAAACATACCATATGAGGTGATAAAGAATACATTGAGTAACTTCCACAAGCTACTAGAAATCACTGCTCCAGATGATGGGGGTTTTCCTTCTTTTATTTTATTTACAATTAGAATTTAATTACAAGGTAAAAATCTAATATATTTACATATTTGACACTTTAATATAATTAATAAAGGAAGTGAAAATATTAGATATATTATTGACATTTTGTATATCTCATGATAATTTGTACTTAAATACTTGCGAATATTCGCAAATAGTTGAATAGGTGATATAGTTATGGACGAGAGAGAAATATACAGATTACACGCTGACTTCTGCAAGTTTATGTCTAATTCTAAAAGAATAGAAATTTTATTTTTATTAGATAAGAAGGAATTATGTGTGGAAGAATTAGCTGAAAAGATGGAAGTTAATATACCAAATGTATCTCAACATTTAGCAATTATGCGTGAAAGGGGAGTAGTAGAATCCAGACGTGATGGTACTAAAATATATTACAAACTTACGAATCCTAAAATACTACAAGCATGCTTAATGATGAGAGATATATTGGTCGAAAGAATTAAACAAAACGCAAATATTATAAAAGATATATCAATAGAAAAGGATGATTTCAATGAAGTATAGAGAGTCAGGAATGCCATCAGAAGAGCTATGGCATTCATTTTTTAATCCAGTAGATATTCTTAAACAAATGGACGTAGACAAAAATATAAGAACTTTAATTGATATAGGATGTGGTTATGGTACGTTTTTATTACCAGCTACTGAAATTATAAGTAAAAATGTTATCGGAATAGATATTGATGAAAACATGATAGAGATTTGTTGGAACAAGATACAAGGTACTGATATTTCAAATATTCACCTAATTAACGGTGATATATCTACAGAGGATACTATAGAAGAGTTAAAAAAGTATAAAAATGAAATTGATTATATAACATTATTTAATATTCTCCATTGTGAAAAACCATTAGATTTACTTAAAAGTGTTTACAATATTTTAAATAGGAATGGCAAAATAGGAGTTATACATTGGAAGAATGAAGAAACTCCAAGGGGTCCATCAATGGAAATCAGACCTAAGCCTGAAACTATTATAGAATGGGCTTTAAAAGTAGGATTTACTTTGCAGAATCAAATTGACATTCCACCTTATCATTTTGGTTTGGTATTTATAAAATAAATATAAATTGGGGGTAAGAAAATATGAAAATAGGTCTTATTAGATGTATGCAAACGGAGGATATGTGCCCTGGTACTACTTGTTTTAAAGTTATGAAGGAGAAAAAACTTGCTTTTGAAGGAATTGAAGAAGATATTGAGGTAATTGGAGTTAATACTTGTGGTGGTTGCCCAGGTAAAAAGGCAGTAACAAGAGCTGCTGAAATGGTTAAAAGAGGTGCTGATACTATTGCCTTAGCTTCTTGCATTAAAAAAGGCACTCCTATAGGATTTGCTTGTCCTCATGCAGAAAAAATGAAGGAAGCTATTGCGAAAAGATTAGGAGATAATATACGAATAATTGATTATACCCATTAATATATTAAAAAGTCTACGTTATACCTGTTACGGAGAACCGTACCATAAATGACGTAGACTTTATATTATCCATTGATATAGCTAAATTTCATAAAGTATTTTAATATTCTATTACTTCGCATACAGAATTATGGTTTATAAATGTATACTAAAAATACATTTACAGTATATACTAAGCATGCTATTATAGTATAAAAGGTGGTAAAATTATGAAATTTAATGATGTAAATATAGAACAAAGAGTACTAGAAAAAACTGCTGATTTAATATTAAAAAAAGGTATTAAAGGTTGGAATATGGATCAATTATCTGATGAAGTTGGTTTAGCCAAAAATACCTTATATAAGATTATAGGTTCAAAGGAAGTTCTGGTAGAAAAGGTTGTACTTGAATTCATTATAAGTGTACAAAAACAATTAGTAAGCGTGATTAATAATGAAAAAGATTATTTAACAACATTTCAAAAGATTATTAACCTATTTCCGATGTTGCTTAATAATCTTTATACTGATTTTATGCAGGAAATATTTATTGAATATCCAACTGTAGAGAAAAGTGTTCGAAGCCATCAAGATGAAATAACAAAAAGCATAATTAACTTTATTGGTAAAGGTATAGAGGAGGGAATAATAAAAAATGACATAACTAAAGAGTTTATGTTTGAAATTTTTCAAGCTTTAGTTCTACATTTTATAAAAAGTGGTGTAAAAGGTGAAGAGTTATCAAAAAAATTAACTACATCTTTTAATTGTATTATTGATGGAGTGCGGGAACAGTAATTTTTTACTATAATTATACTGAATGAACTAAAAAAGTATAAATACTACATAAACAAATAAATTTATTAAAATAATAAAAGAAAGGGTGTTCATAATGCTTTATACAAATCCTATATATGGTTTCATAAGAACTTTATTTTTGTTTGCCAAAGGAAGGTTAATTTTGTAAAAAAGACTGTTAAAGCTAATAAGAAGATAGAAGAAATCGATTAAGTAGAAATTATTGGATAGATAAACCAAAGGAGTGTAAAATGGAAATTCGGCAAATAAAAAATTTTATTCAAGTATGTAACGACAAGAGCTTTTCTAAAGCTGCTGAAAATCTTCATATTTCACAGCAAGGATTAAGTAAAGCAATAAAAAATTTAGAAGATGAATTGGAGATTTCATTATTTGATCGTTCATCAAAGGGTGTAAAACCAACAGAGTTTGGGAATTTACTATTAGAAAGATCTCAGAAAATTGTAAATGAATTTGATTTAATGGTAGATTTTTTATATGATAAAGCAAAATTAAAGAAAGGAACAATCTCCATAGGATTGCCGCATTTATTGTATACTAACTTTTTCGCAACTATCATTTGTAAATTTCAGGACACATATCCTGGCATAAAATTAGAAATTGTTGAATTGGGGTCATATGTATGTGAAAAGAACATTGAGGATGATTTGCTTGATATTTCTTTTGCAATTAAACCTGTTAATACTGAAAAAATTCAGTTCATACGAATTCTTTCCTGCAATATGATGTTATTGGTTAATGAAGGCAATTATTTGGCTCAAAAAAGTGCTGTAAAATTCAAGGATTTGGAAAATGAAAAATTTATAATGTTATCACCAGAATACAAATCACGGCAGCTAACTATTGAATGTTGTTTACAGTCAGGCTTTAAACCAAATATAGTTTTTACAACGTCGCAACTGGAGCTTATTATTGAACTGGTTGCTTTAAATAAAGGTATAACTATTCTTTCTGAGCCTAATTCATTAAAGGCAGCAAAAATTAGCGATAAAACTGCTGTTGTTCCATTTCAGGATACACCTTTTAAAATTGAAGTAGGATTTATTTTTAATAAATCTCGAAATTTAAACTATATAACAAATATTTTAATAAATTATACTTTGGATTTTTTTAAAGATAAAGAATTAGATTAAGGTTTAATAACAGATAATTTGGGATGTAGCATAAGCCATCAATTTATACAAATTGATGGCTTATGCTACATTATTTAGTTGTACCTAGTACAATGTATATTTGTTATACAAAAATATACATTGTAGCGTATAATTGTAGCAGAATTTGTTTGAAAATTGAAAACATTAATATATAAAATTTAAAAGTTTTCCCCAAAATTAAAATATATTTATAAAAGCAATATTATAATTGATCAGCGGATAATTATAATATTGAATGTTTTAGAACTGAAATCAGAAATTTTAAAATATAATTTAGGAAAGGAATTAGTAACATGATTTCTATAAGTGGAGTAGATTATTTAAAGGCCATAGCGGAATTACAAGCAGATATAATACCAGGGGGTGTTTTATATCTAATTATTGAGGAAGATACCTTTACTTGGAGAAAAGCATCAAAATCTTTTGATTTAGACATATTCCAGGTTGGTGAGAAATTAAATATTAATAGTATAGCAGGCAGAGCAATGAAAGAAAATAGAACAATAATACAGAATGTTCCACGGTCTCTTTATGGAATAAGATTGACAACCATTGCGCAACCATTAGTTAATGAAGAGGGACAGGCTGTCGGAGTATTTTCAAGTGTATTTCCCAAATTACATCCTGTAGCAAAATCATTTATGGATTTTGCACCGATTCTAGCAGAAATGTTTCCAGAGGGCGCTTTTCTTTATATTACAGATTTGCAGAAGATTGCTTACAGGCAGCCTTCAAAGAAATTTGACATGCATACTAGGCAAATAGGGTATGAACTAAAAGAAGAGGATGTTGCAAGCAAGGTAATAAAAATAAAACAACCTATTACAATGGAACTGGATAGTTCAATATATGGAGTGCCTGTTTTAGTAACATGTTATCCATTATTTGATGAAGATAATTCAGGTGAAGTTGTTGCTACTTTAGGAGTAGTAATACCGAAGGTACTTGCTAGTAATCTTCGTGATATGTCAGGCAACCTTGAAAGCGGTCTTGCAGGAATAGCTTCTGCCATTGAGCAATTGGCGGCATCGGCATCCAACATACATACAAATGAACAGGAGCTCAATAAGGAGATTAGAGAAATAATAAGTCTATCAGAAGAAATTAATGAAGTATCAGCTTTTATTAAAAAAATTGCTGATGAAACAAAAATGCTTGGGTTAAATGCGGCAATTGAAGCAGCCAGAGCTGGAGAAGTAGGAAGAGGTTTTGGTGTTGTTGCACAAGAAATTAGAAAATTGTCTGAACAATCAAAGAGCACAGTTCCCAAAATTAAAAAGTTAACTGATAGTATCAAGGTAAAAGTAGATGAAACAAGTGAGAAGAGTCAAAGTTCATTAGTTTCAAGTGAGGAACAAGCTGCCGCTACAGAAGAAATTACAGCTAGCATACAAGAAATAACTTCAATATCATCAGAATTAAATAAAATTGCACATGAACTGTAAATATATATTTTTTAAAATTAAGTATATTTAATTAAGTGATAGTTGAATAACGTAGACTTTCTTTGAGACCGTTTATATGACTGGTTTTAAGAGATTTAGTAGTATACTAAACCATGTTACATTAAATAAAATACAAAAATAATTGTAATAAAAAATAGTAACTATCAATTAGAGAGTTACTATTTTTATTAATGAGAGTCTTAAGATAGTTTTTATAAAAAATTATCATTTAGCCCAATATATTAATTTGATTTTAAATCTAGCATAGTAGAAAGATACCTTATCATGTCTCGTTTCAAATAATAGGTTATATTTCTTTTATTGCTTTTAACAAATTGAATTTCGGTACTTTTATAAGCTTTCCTTGTCTTAAGATCTAAGTCATAAAATAATACAAAATCTAATTCTCTATTTTTATTTTTTCTTTCTTGAGCAAATTTTTTCGCAATAGTATTAGGAAGTATTACTTTTTTGCCTAATTTATCTTCTACCTCAAAATTAATGCTACTTTCAAAGGACTTTGCGATTAATTCAGTGCATATAAAAGCATCATTTGAATCCATATTAATAAAAAAATCATAGGGCCTACCGAGAAATCCATAGGCTTTCATTATAGCCTTCATTTTTTCTTCTTTTGAAACCCTTGGTCTTACAGCAGAAAAGTAATCTACTTTTGCAATGTTGCTTATAGGCTTTACTACTACCCCTTCTTCTATTGACTCAATTACTGATAATTCACTTTTATTTAACAAACTATTATATGCTTCTAAATTCAACTTCTTAAGATTATCAGAGAATCTTTTTCCTTTAAGCTCCTCAACATCACTAAAATATTTGTCCATTTTTTCTAAATCTCCAATAAAAAGTCCAGTATGAGTCCAAAAACCTGATATTCCTAAGTTTGTAGCCTGCCAATCGTTTCGTTTCAATAAGATATCTCCAGGCTCAAGGCAAGCTTTTATTTCTTTTAAATCTGCATCTGTTATAAACTTTTCTTTCCGTTTAGTGAATTCTATGTGGGAAATACTTACCATTATATATTTTTGAACCGGGAAAATTGCAACATACATCATTTCTTTAGATTTTTCTTTTATCTCTTTTTTATATTTCTTTAGTTCCCAAAAATTCATTAGGTGAGCTAATAAATATAGAATATATTCTACAAACTTGCTGCCATACTTAAAGGCTTTGTATTTACTGCTCCTTGTACCCATGATTGTAAATTCAACTTGCTTTAATGTTAGCAGTGACAAAAATATTAGTAATAATATGAAAATAAATACTTGTATAGTTTTACTAAAAGGGATATAGCTATTAAATTTATATACTATTAATAATAAGATACTTAACTTCAATGTATGTACAATTAAGAGCTTTCTCTCTAGGTGTAGAAAAAAAGCTTTAAAAATACGTGTACTATCTTTATACAAAAACCAAATTACTAAAAACGCTACTAAAAATTCTAGTGATTCTCTTAAATAATCCATAACCATTTCTCCACTATGTTATATCTTAATTTGAATTCTTATAATTTACACCACAGAAATACGTATTTATTTCAACTATGTAAGCTTATAACATATTATATCAATCTTTAATATAGATAACCACATTCAACTTATAATTTAAATATGTAAGTTTTGAGTACTAATTTAAAATAGTCGACGTTATATGTATTATAAATTAAATAAAAATAATAGCTAATCTATGGATTAACACTGTTTTTTATTTTCATCAGGTTTAAGCTCATCTTCAAGTTTTAAAGCTTCCATTTGCCGTACCTCTTTCTTCTTTTACTTTGTTTAAGTCATCAATAAAGTAAAATACAGTATATTTCCACTTATCTGGACTATAGATAACTATATATTCAGCATTTTCAATTTTAATATATGAATAATAGTTAAAAATAATAGCAAGTATTAATTAAAATAATATTAAGATTAATAAATATTGATTGTCCTTTTCGAGCTATATTGGAAAAGTGGATTATTGTAAATAAAGGAACACCAAGCAGAATTATTGAGTTTGATTCCATAGAAGCTATTATATATCAAACGCAATGATTCAAATATAAATCATCCAGGTAATGATTTTATTAATATACTTTCAGAAGTATAAATATTTATTATGTCATTTATTCTTATGAATACCTTGACTTTGCACGGCACTCTAAAGAACAAGGATATTTTGATAACATTGCACAATATCTCAAGCTTAAATATAAGAATTATAAATCTGATTTTATTGTGGCTCAGGCTAACTTGCTTCCGCTCCTTGAAAAATATGATAAAGAGATATTTTCAAGTGTGCCTGTAATTATTACAAAGGATGATGATGGACTGCCAGAAACTGAGGGTTATTCCAACTATTTTTTCATTGAACAATCAACAGAGGCTGAAAAAAATATTCCTCTTCAAAATCTAACGCAAAAGCTCATAAGTATTGACAAGATGAAGGATGAATTTCTGAGTAATACCTCTCATGAACTCCAAACTCCTTTTAATGGGATAATTAATATAACTGAAACTCTTGCAGAAGGAAATCACGGTATCATTAACCAAAGGCAAAGAGATGAGCTTCAGGTTATATTGGCATTATCAAAAATATTATCTTCATTAGTTAAAGACATAATAGATGTTGAAAGAATAAAGAGAAATGAAATTCAGTTTAACTTTCAAATTATTGATATTAAGTCCCTTTGTGACATGGTTTCAAGAGAGAGGAACTATTACTATATCTGCAGTTGAAGAGAATGGATTTATAAAAATCAGCGTAGAGGATACTGGAATAGGAATTCCCAAAGATGTGCAGGAAAAATTGTTCAGTGCTTTTACCCAAGGAGGAGAAGATATACAGAGGCAGTATGTTGGAAGTGGTCTAGGGCTTTACGTAACACAGAAATTATTGGAACTTATGAATGGGAAAATATTTCTTCAATGGTCTGAGCTTGGAAAAGGTTCTTGTTTTTCTTTTATACTTCCAAAGTCCAATGAAACCTTAGAGAATATCAAATATTATACGACGTTTAATGAATTATTATGGAACGGAACTTTATTTGTATTCAAAGAAAAATGAAGGCACAAAAGTTTGGTTCACAATTCCGCAATAGAATTTAAAAGGCGTATAAATGGAGCAGGGAAAACTGCTCCATTTATAAATTATCATGTCAAACTTCTATTAATATGGATGCGAACCATATCTCTTTAACCCTAAAGTTTCATCTAAACCAAACATTAGATTCATATTTTGAACTGAAACATGTGCTCCACCTTTTCCTATACTATCAAGTACACTAAATACAACTATTCTATTTCTTTTTTCGTCAATATCTAAACCAATGTGGCAAAAATTAGTGCCTGAAACAGAGTTAACCCATGGATAAGGTACATATTGCCAACTTGCATTTTCTTGTTTTGGAATATCAATTATTTTAATAAAATACTCATCTTTATAGTATTGTTTATATAGATTCAGAATTTCAGCTCTGGTGATTTTCATTTTAGGAAAACAATGACATATAGCTAATATTCCTCTTGTAATAGGAACATAGGTAGTTGTAAAATGTACTATAACTTTTGAAGCTGCAATTATGCCTAGTTCCTGTTCAATTTCATAAGTATGACGATGATTAACAACATTATATGGAACAAGATTATTACTAATTTCAGGATGATGAATTGCAATATCTAATTCTGAACCAGCTCCTGCGGTACCAGATAAACCATCAATGACTATCTTTTCATTATCGATTAAATCTTCCTTTATTAGTGGAGCAAGTCCTAAAATCGAAGCTGAAGAATAACACCCTG
>Ga0074193_1001659_pt1 | contig 25297 bp, 21 predicted proteins | sample EPASupsiteHSE605_FD_64523 | JGI IMG/M metagenome (GOLD analysis project Ga0074193, IMG submission 64523) | Bioremediated contaminated groundwater from EPA Superfund site, New Mexico - Sample HSE6-05 | ecosystem: Environmental > Aquatic > Deep subsurface > Groundwater > Contaminated ... | reverse complement strand
CCATTGCGGAAGATTCCCCACTGCTGCCTCCCGTAGGAGTCTGGGCCGTGTCTCAGTCCCAGTGTGGCCGTTCACCCTCTCAGGCCGGCTACTGATCGTCGCCTTGGTAGGCCTTTACCCCACCAACCAGCTAATCAGACGCGGGTCCATCCATAATCGATAGCATGTTCAGAGGCCATCTTTCCTTAAGTCTTGATGCCAAAACTTAAGATTATTCGGTATTAGCCCTCGTTTCCAAGGGTTGTCCCGACTTTATGGGTAGGTTACCCACGCGTTACTCACCCGTCCGCCACTGCCAGGCGAAGTTCGAAGTGCGATGCACGATGTGCGAATTGAAGTTGCTGTTTGGAGTATTAAATACTCCAGACACTACCCCAGCTCGAACTTCGAACCTCGAAAAGCCGTTCGACTTGCATGTGTTAGGCACGCCGCCAGCGTTCGTCCTGAGCCAGGATCAAACTCTCCAAAAAAAGTTACTTCACTTCTTGATTGAAGAAGATGATTGACTCATGATTTTTTTGAAACTCTTTCGAGCCTCTCTCATTGGCTGTCCTTGTTGTTTAGTTTTCAAAGACCACAGTTGTTTGGGCCGGAGTTGTATCTTAGCATCTTCAACTTACGTTGTCAATAGCTAATTTCAAACATTTTTGATCAAGTTTGATCAAGTTGCTAAAGTATTAACTTCTTGCATTATTGACCAGTTTGACCTTTGGTCCGTTTTGGGCCGAAATTACATGTTAGCATCTTCAACTTACGTTGTCAACAACTAATTTGAATTGCGATTGAAAAGTTTCGAAGGTTTTAATCTCTTAGCTATTCAATCACGGTGCGTCGTTTTTTCAGAATACCATCCTTAAGCTCGTCTTGTCTACTGTTACTTTTATCCATAATTGCGCTTGGAATTAAAAAGCCAACATGATTCTCGTACAATTACTAAAATAACCTATTTACTTGTGCTATACATTCCGGGAAATCATTGCAAGGAGAATTCACCAGCTGTGATACCTCGTAAGCTACCATTAGATCAGCCGAAAAAGGCGTTAACAAACCTTTAACTTCACGGCTAGAGGTAATATTCACATCCAACCAAAGCGACTCCATGTCCTGTTGCAATATTACAGGCATTCGGTTGTGTATTGGCTCCATCAACTTATTAGGCGTAGTCGTAATGATCACGCATGAGTTTATCCTTTGGCCTGTAGGCGACAACCAAGTGTCCCACAGACCAGCGAAGGCAAACGGTCTGCCGTCTTGTAACGTGATTCTATAGGGTTTCTTGCCACGACCTTCCTTTTTCCACTCGTAGAAACCGTCTGCCAAGACCAGACATCGCTTCTGCTCAAGAGACTTGCGAAAACTCGGCTTCTCCTCCAAGGTCTCCGCCCGGGCATTTATCAATTTGTTTCCAATATTCTCATCTTTGGCCCAATAGGGTATCAGACCCCATTTAAACATAAGTAAGCGATTTCCACCATTTTGATGGATCACCACAGGAACTTGTTGAGATGGAGCAATATTATAGCGTGGCCCAAAATCAAATTCAAGTTGGACTAGACCGAAACGTTCTATAATGTCTTTGGGGTTGGAAAATGAGTATCGGCCACACATGTTGTTATCAACCTTTCTGTACACTTTGCATCTTCTAACTAGATCATAAGCTCAGAATCCAATAGACATGAAACACTATTACTACCGTATACACAATCAACATCAACCCCAAAGAGCAAACAACAGCTTACGCGACTTTCCCGTATTCTCCATAACACAAAACCCAGCATAACGGGCAGCATCAACTTGACGGCCATGCTTATTACTCTCCTTCATCAGTCGAGCTTTCCTTATGTTTGACTTTTCGAGTGTAGTCTTTATTTGATTTATGTGGGCGGAGTACCGGTATTAAAGAGAGACCTTGTTCTCGGCTTCCGGACAAGCTTTGATTGTTTTCATTCTTCTCGCCTCCAATATCAACCAAACTTAAACGTCATCTGAAAATAATATTTGGATAGAGAACTCTTCTGTTTGCTTTAATTGAGTTAGTTCTTTTCTTAGATCATTGTCTGAGAGGAACTTTCCACCACTAGCATAGTTCTTCTCTTGTTTGTCTAATGCCCAGTTAAAAAGCCCATCTTGCAGTTCCTGCCGACTTCCACAACTGGTGGTTCCTGCTCTTCGGTGGGCCTCTAGTCTAACTTTCTTCCCCAATATCATTCTCAAGCAACTCCTTTATCATCTTCTTAGCCTTATGAGCCCTTTTTCCCTGCAACCTACAACTAAACACTTTGACTATCTGAACTAAATCCTCTACCAATTCTTGTTCTTCCGTCTTATCGGTTGAATCAATGATCTCAATAGTCGTTCCGTATTTTGTGCATAGGTTTTCAATTAGCTCAAAACCGAATCTCAGTAACCTATCTTTATTTAGAACGACTATTCTATCAACTTCCGAATTGGTTATTAAATCAATGAGGTGGTTTAGTCCTTTTTTATTGTAATTAATTCCACTACCAATATCAGTAACTATCTCAAACTGATAACCCTTAGCAAGCATATAGGTCTTTACATTATCTTCTTGCCTAATGAGATCGTCTTTCTGCTTGTGGGAAGAAACTCTACAATAACCGATAACTTTCCTGTTTAGTTGTAAGGTGTTTTTAATGCCTAAGAAATGATTAAGTTGTTCTTGAGAGTAATAACGGTAGCCACTGGGGGCAATGTGATGGGGTTTAAAAGTATCGTTTTTATCCCAGTTTCTTAATGTTTGTTCTGTCTTACCAATAAGTTTGGCAAATTCACCAATTGAATAATAGTTCAAATCAATGCACCTCTATTGGTAATTATACACCAATAGTATATAAATTATCAATATATTATTATAAACCTTTATATAGTTATAGTTACAATTTTAACCCTCCGATGCTTTTTGTGAGAACACGCATAAATATAATACCCGTTACTAGTGCTAAACAGGTTGACATAGTATAAACTCCTATCGAAAAAAGGCTGAAAGTCATTAATGCTTCCAGCCTTAAATATACAAGTCTCCCGTAAAGTCTCGAGGGGAAATAATATTGATCATAGCAGTTGCTTGTTTTTTTGAAAGCACTATATTTGCTATCCATCTTCCATCATTACAAAGCACTCCATACTTTCTTTTTCTTTTTAAGACATAATATTTATCATAATAATGAAAACTTTTACTTCTAGAACTAGATTTTATCATGGGTCTAATTGGCTCTTCATCAAGATCAGGTTGTACAATCAAGTTAAAGTTCTGATCATACACGCCCCACTTCAATGTGTTATAACACGTAGGCTCAGGTTGTGCATCTTGGATGGCTGCCAACAATTTGTCTTCCTTACCTACATGCAGGCCACAATTCTCTTCTATGCCACAAAAAATTAAATCGTGGTGATAGCTTACCGTCAAATGATTCCACTGAAAAGGAATCATTATTTTATTTTGGATATCAATTATTCCCCATTTTCCATTTTTAGCAACCTTAAAGTATTTGCGATAGGGTATTTCTTCAGCATCATCATACTCTAAAGGAATAGTGAGCTCACCATCTCTATTAATATAACCGTGTTTACCGCCTTGTTTTTCTATATGACTGCCATCACTAATTTCTAATTTAACTCCCAATACTACATGTGCATACCCATGATAAAACGGGCCGGCATAGTCCCAAACATGGTCTACTCTGATTTCCCCTGTGTATATATCTGCAAATCCCCATTTCCCTTCAACCTCAAATTGAATTAAGCCACTTTCACATTCTTCTCTTGCCATAAACATTTCTTCTGGGAAATACAGTTTATCACCTTTGCCTTTGAGATATACTAGATTATCATTGATGACGCCATCGGCAGAGTTATAAACTCCGGTGTGATAAATAGTGCATTTTTGCATAGTTTCACCTCACAACTCTTGAATTGTCTTCCTTAGATTGTATTTCTGCTCAAATCGCTTTACCCAATCAACGTTCGGAGATATTTCTAGCATGGTGTTAATAACCACTTCAAGGGATATAGGCCTAAAAACGTCTTTCTTTAAAAGCTGACGGTACTGCTCCCAAATAACCTCTTTTTCACTAAGGGCAATATTTGCTTTTGGTGCGATAACTACAAAATGAAATTGGTCATAACCCCCAGCCTTAGCAATTCCGTATGCTAGGACAGTGTTCACCCATAGTTGCCACAAGGGGCCAGAAAACGGACACTTCACCCCTGTGATCTTGTCCAAATCGAAAATTTCGCTTTCCAGAGTTAGATTCCAATACTTGTAATGTTTTTTGCTATGGTAACGACAATTTTCACCTAAGGCATCGGGCGCCGTATCGATAGGGCATTTGTCCTTCTGATTATATTTTCTGAAGCCGCAAAGGCTAAATTCCTCTTCAACATACTTAGTTTCAATAACAACAATTCCTGTTAGATTATCAGCAGTGCGATACTCAATCAGGGTATCGCAGTCTACTCCGGCTGGCCCTGACTGGTCATTTAAAATCTCCTTAGGAGGAGTATACTCGATTTGGACCTCTCCAATAATTTCTTGAGCGTTAAGATGCAAAAGTGAATTTAATAGCTCCACAGTAAACCTCTTATCCTTACTTAAAGGGACGAATAGATTAAAACACATAGCTTGAGAGGCAAGCAGGTTCTTTGAAGTCCTTGACCAATCAACCCCCTTTCCTCTGTCTCGTCGTTTCTTTACACCTTCAAATATGTCTTGGTTTAAAAAGTTCAGACCTTTCTCGGCATCCCCAGAGACCAGTATGTGACCATATTTTTCGTATTCAACCAAGCTGAGTATTTCTTTGCGATATTTCCTAGCATGCGCTTCAGCTAAAGCCCTAAAACTATTACCTTTTGTATAAACGCCTTTATCATTCATCTCAGATTCCTCCTATCAATTGTGGCATGCTACGTTGCATGAGCTAACTATTGTGCAGTGGGGCTCAGGAGGCCTTATGAAGCTTTCAAAGAACAAAACCATCAGAAAATCAGTATAGCAAATAGAACAGACAAAAAAATGTTATCCATCATCTGCTGATACTTCGCTCGTTCCTATTAGATTTTTAACTGATTTTAAGAATCCTAGATAGGTCCTGCAGAAATTGTGTGATGTTCTTCAAATGCACTTTAGAGGAATGATAATTGCTTTCCAACTGATAATTTAGGCGTGTAAAAATCTTATGTGGGTAGAGCATATCCCTAACGACCTTACTTTGTTTCTTTATGGACAAGACTCAGATATCTTCTAACAAAAAATACTTCCTCATTGGAATCTCCCTATCCTCATGAAATCTCTAAGTTTAATATTCGGATTATATACCTTTCAAAGAGTGAGCCTATTATAACAAAAGCCTTAAATCTATTTCTACAAGTTTAGGGATTATCGACTTTAACTCCATTCTTTTGATAATTATCGACAATACACAAGGTCTGTGGAACCTTCTATATACTTATCCTTCAAAAATTATGGCCTATAACAAATACGCCTTCAGGCACGATTAAGTAGGCAAGAACATAGAAAACCGCATCCAAAAGTGCGGTTTTCTTAAGAACGCTAGCTACCTCTAAGCAATCAATTATCAAGCGATTCCCATATTTTATCAATATCTGTGCTATGAGAGTCTATAAAAAGTATATTTTCCGGATTAAGTTTTGCTATTAGTTTCTTTTTGTGATCTTCTCTAAGGATAATCTCATTTTCAAAAACAATCAGCTTAAGTTCTTCAAAAGCCGCCGTTTCGGACGGCTCTCTTTATACCATAATACCATGGATTTCGAGCTATACTCTGCCAACTTTGTGCCAGTTTACTGCCAAAGTAAATGTAAGCATACAGGAATTAAACGGATATCTATCCCCAAAAAGGGCAAGAAGAGTCAAGCACAGGCATCTCACGAAAAGCAGAGATGGTTCCGACGGTTGCAAGCTTGGAGAGCTGGTGGCGAAGGCACCATAAGCATTTTAAAACGCAAATATGGCCTAGGGAGAAGTCTGCCCCGAGAGCACCAAGGTGTAAGCACCTGGGTAGGATTCGAGATAATTGACCTACAATTTGAGAAGAATAGCGGCCCTGACTTAGAGAAAAACGGGAAATAGCATTGGGTAAGTGGATTATAGATGTTACAAACCTATGCTATCTTACTGTCTTTATTCATTGCTTTTCTGCAAATTCATTAAGTCTAATTTCCTTGCTCCAAAGCTTACGACAGGTACTTTCCAGAAACTCGTTTCGCTCGAATGATTAAAGGACTTCTATTTGGCTAACTCTAAAATATTAAGGACATCTTCCTTATAGAGTTTGGTAAAAAAGCCGACCGGTCCTCTTTCCGTACACTTACTTGCCACTTCCTCGAATCTTTCATCTGTAATATTCAATTCACTTAAATGTGTAGGAAGATCTAATGACTTAAAGAATTCTTCTAACTTATTAATGCCTTCTAATGCAGTATTCTCATAAGCTTCAAAGTCTATTTCTAGGTCAAATACCCTGACGGCAAATTGAACAAATCGATTGACATTGTTCTTATAAACATACTTCATCCATGCCGGGAAAATGACTGCCAAACCCGCCCCATGTGCAACATCATAGATTCCACTTAATTCATGCTCGATCTTATGAGATCCAAAGTCTCCTATCCTGCCTGTACTTAGTAGATCATTGTGAGCTATTGTCCCCGCCCACATAATCTCAGCCCTTGCGTTATAGTTTTCTGGATCTTGCATAATCAGAGGGGTGTTTCTTAGGACAGTCTTTAAGGTCGCCTCGCATAATCTGTCAGTGAGATCAACATTGGTTACATTGGTAAAATATCTTTCCATAACATGAGACATGATATCAACCGCCCCGGCTGCTGTCTGGTAAAGAGGAAGGGTAACACTAAGTTCGGGATTCATAATGGCAAATGCTGGACGGAGCATATCATAACCGATAGATCTTTTGTACCAGCCATCTTCATTGGTGATCACACTACTTTTGCTAGCCTCACTCCCGGTGGCGGGAATCGTAAGTATTACTCCTGTAGGAAGAGCCCTAACGGGAGTTGATTTTTGAATATAGAAGTCCCATACATCCCCATCATAGGGCACACCCACAGCAATTGCCTTGGCGGAGTCAATTACACTTCCTCCCCCGACGGCAAGAATGAAGTCAATACCATTTTCGCGGCATTTACTTATTCCTTCCCTGACCATGCTAAGTCTGGGATTTGCCAACACACCACCCAACTCGTAAATTTCCATATCCGCTTCTTGAAGAGATTTTATAATCTTATCGTAAAGTCCCGACCTCTTTATACTCCCTACCCCATAGTGGAGAAGTACTTTACGGGAATAATTCTTAACTTCATTTCCAATTTGATCTTCTGTATTTCTGCCAAAAATCAGTTTGGTAGGGCATTGAAAAACAAAATTCTGCATTGAAACCTCCTTGATTCTAAGTAGCCGAAGAATAATTCCACAGATTTTGGTTGCTTGTATCGATTCCTACTGCACCTGCTTTCAGAATTTGTTTGACATCCTTGTGTCTTTTAACTAAACCAGAAGCAATTATGGGTTGTTGAAAATGCATTCTAATCAATTCATAAACTTCTAGAACAGCTAGACCGGGCATAATTTCAATATAATCGGGGTTAGAATGACGTACAGCATTAAGGCCACTGGTTACAGACGGTGTATCATGAGCAAATATTCGCTGGGCTGTTACGAGACCTTCTTTTTGGCTAGAAGCTATCAGTTGACCATTGGGGGTTACTATACCGTCGATACTTGCTTTCTCTTTTAAGTAGCGGATGGCAACCTTATCTCTTCCCATGCCATGGATCAAATCAATGTGTACCAATACTAATTTATTATGTTTGCGTAATTCCTTACATATCTCAACTATATTAAAAATATCGCCTGAGGAAACCATGACCACTCTGACATTACTGGCGATGGCAACAGGAAGCAACTCGGGTTTCTGGAGAGAAGCAATAATCGGGCATTCCTTTAATGCCGCCAACATCTTTTCTTTAGGAAGCATGTAACCTATTTCCCTTCTATTTAAATAATTTTTTAGCATTATTTAAATATTATTTCCTCTAAATTGTTTGCTTTATTCAACTGCTAAGATACGGCCTTGCTTAAAAATTCTAGACTGATTTCTATGGAAAATGATCGAAACAAATGCTATGCCAAAATCTTAATTATTATCTTCTTTACCAGCATAGGTTCACCTGCAGCTACACGAGGCTGATGAGCATCTTCGGGGAACATAACCACAAAGAGATCTTCCATAGGGTTATTTCTCTGACTAAGTACATTCCAGAAAAATCCATCAGTTAATCAGAACATACTTCTCAATCACCTCAGCCACCCCTTCCTCATCATTGGAACCTGTGACAAGACGAGCAATATTTTTAACAACAGAAGGCGAGTTGCCAACAGCTACTCCCCACCCGGAATAACGAAGCATTTCAATATCATTAATACCGTTGCCAAAAGTCATAATCTCCTGCGAATTGATATTCAACCTACCAGCAATAAACTTAAGAGCAGCGCCTTTATTTACTGCAGGATCGTTGATCTCCAAATAATTAGGCTTTGATTCGGCAATACATAGAATATTCCCCAACTGAGTATGGAATTCCTCTTTTATTACTTCAATCTCCCCTGGTTCAGCAATAACCAACATTTTTGTCGGTGCTCCCGACAAGGTGTACAACTGATCCCCTACCGGAATTGGGGTTGCCCCAGTCATATCAGCATATAATTCTGCACGCTTATCTATTTCTCTGACATACAGTACATCGTTAAGATAAGTTTGAATGTGCCACTGCCGTTCACGACACAATTGCATAACCTGCTTGGCAACTTCTTGCTTAATAGGATTATGAAACAACTGTTCTCCTGTCGGATAGTAGGTAATCAGTGCTCCATTATAGGAAATCAACGGTACACTCAGTCCCAGACTCCGAGCAAAGGGTATTGCCGAGGAATACATTCTTCCGGTTGCCAGTGTCACTTTAATTCCTTTTGCCACTACTTGCTGAATAGCCTTATAAGTCCGCAGCGATATTGATGAATTACTGTTTAATAATGTATCATCAAGATCAAAAACAATCAGTTTAATTAGAGCTTTTTCTGTATTCTGCATTTCATTTTCTCTCCTCACACCGTTGGTCGAACCCCATTTCCTATTTACGTGACTTATTGGCGATCGCAATACTGCCATCTTCCCCGTTGGTCCAAGCCAGATTTTGAAGGATAAATATTGCTAATAAAGAAAACTTGGCTAGCGCCCGAAGACACTGTCTTCGCACGTGTTAACTTAGCGGAGAAGCCGCAGGCGCAGGCAGCTGCCATAGTTGCACTGATATGCTTTCAGACGAAGACACTGTCTTCGCACGTATTAGCCTTCTTGCAGTATACAACGAAAAGTTATACTTTCTGACTACCATGAAAATAACCCATTTTCATTCTTTAATGATGCCGCTAGCGGCATGGGAGTCTTGTAGAAATTAAGACTCCCATGCCAGCGCTAAGGCCAGAATCCTTGCACCGGAATGGGAAATCTATGTCGCCAAACGAGGACTATGACATCAATTTATTAACAAATGCCAAAAGTCTTACCGATCATAACTGCCAAAACCCCACCTAGCATCGGACCTACTACCGGAATCCAAGCATAACTCCAATCAGAAGATCCTTTATCACCCATAGGCAATATAGCATGCGCTATTCGTGGACCAAGGTCACGGGCTGGATTGATGGCATAACCCGTAGGTCCTCCAAAGGAAAGGCCTATCCCCCAGACTAAGATACCCACAAAGTAGGGGCCCAAACCGGTTGCAAATCTCGCACCGCCATCGCTAAGTTGTTTCGAGAAAATTATGAAAACTAAAGTTAAAAAAATTGTGGTAACAACAGTTTCCGTAATTAGATTGGCCACGGGGTTGCGAACGGCTGGAATTGTGCTATAACAACCCAATTTAGCGGCTTTATCTTCGGTAATTTTCCAGTGTGGTAAATAGATAAGCCACGCAATACTAGCCCCAGCGAAACCACCAGCCACTTGAACCAACATCGTCATAATCGCCTGTGCTGGGGCATAAACCCCTAACAACGTTTTCGCCAAAGTAACTGCCGGATTTAAATCGGCTTGTGGTGCACCTAAAGTAATAGAGGTAAATACTCCCAGTACCACTGCAAAAGCCCAAGCTGTCGTTACTGCGATCCAAGCACCACCGCCACCACCACCGGCGCCCTTCGAATCCTTTAGAGATAAGTTAGCAACCGAACCAACACCAAAACTAAGTATTACTAACGTTCCAAAAAATTCACCTATTAAATTTGTCACAAACAATGCCCCCTTATTTACTCATTATTTTAGAAAGAATTAGTTGAATAAAGAAGTACGACTTCCATACCGCTCAGCCTCTCATTATCTTTGGCTTAATTACTAAATAATCATACTTTAACTTTTTTGGCCCAGCCTCTGGTAAGTTTCACGGCTTCCTGCCAGCCATGATAGAGGTTGTTACGGTCTTCTTCCGACATTGTAGGTTTAAACTCTTGGTCAACCGCCCACTGCTCGGCAATTTCATCGGTGCTTTCCCATAAACCGCTACCCAGCCCAGCCAAATAGGCGGCACCCAGAGCGGTCATTTCCGTGATCCTGGGTCTAATAACCGGTATTCCCAGAATATCGGATTGGAACTGACAGAGCAGACTGTTTTTAACGGCTCCACCGTCAACTCTTAGTTCGGATACTTCAATGGTGCCGTCTTGTACCACGGCGTTGATAATATCTTTGGTCTGGTATGCCAGCGCATCCAAGCCAGCACGAATCAGATGATTCCTAGTAGTACCTCTAGTTATACCGATAATCATTCCCCGCGCGTACATATCCCAATATGGAGCACACAGACCCACAAATGCCGGTACCAAATAAACGCCGCCTGTATCAGGTACCGTCGATCCATACCATTCTGTATCGGCAGCAGAATAGATAATCTTAAGTTCATCGCGTAGCCATTGGATAGTGGCGCCGGAAATAAATATGACACCCTCCAAGGCATAGTTCACTTTGCCGTCAACTCCCCAGGCAATAGTCGTTGTTAAACCATCTTTGAACACAGGCTTATCGCCGGTATTCATAACATATACACCGGCTGTACCGAAGGTATTTTTAGCCATACCAGGTTTGAAACAAGCCTGCCCAAAAAGAGCTGCCTGCTGGTCGCCAGCATTACCCCTAATCGATATCTCAGCGCCAAAAAGGGGCGCTATAGTGGTCCCAAAATCACCGTTTGAGTCAATAACCTTTGGCAAAATCGCCATTGGTATATTCATTTTGCGGCAGAGTTCCTCATCCCAGTCCATTTTCATAATATTGTAGACCATGGTACGAGAGGCATTGGAATAATCGGTCATATGGCTTTTACCGCCAGTAAGGTTCCAGATCAACCAAGTGTCAATTGTCCCGAACAAAAGTTCACCCTTTTCCGCTCGTTGGCGCGCGCCGGGCACAGTATCCAAGATCCAGGGAATTTTTGATGCAGAAAAATAAGCATCAATAACTAGACCAGTTTTTTTTCTAATTTCATCAGTTAATCCGTCGGCAATCCATTTTTCAACAACTTCAGCCGTTTGCCGTGACTGCCAGCAAATTGCGTTATAAATTGGTTTTCCTGTAGCTTTATCCCAGATTACAGAAGTCTCTCGCTGGTTGGTTACACCAATGGCGCGTATTTCTTCAGGGGATATCTTTGCTTTATTGATAGCTTGCCGGGCTACATCGATTTGTGAATCCAGTATTTCCATCGCATCATGTTCGACCCAGCCCGGGGTAGGGAATATTTGGGTAAATTCCCGTGAAGCTTCACCTACAATATTACCCTTGTTATCGAAGATTATCGTTCTCACGCCAGTAGTGCCTTCATCCAGTGCCATAATATACTTCTTTTCCATACTTAAATCACTCCATTCATTTATTGAAAAATTCTGAAGATATAAGTGCAACTTAAGTCAGAATACCTTGCGCTGATTCATGATCCTTCGCTACTAAATACCCTGTGAAAAAAATGGTGCCCCCGTCCTTACACCAACATTACAATGTTCGTACTAGATATACAAATCTCTTTCGTAGTGCTGGTCAGACTTCCTCGTCCTTTGGTCCTCAATTCGCATTGGCTTTTTTCAAAACCAATAGGGCTGCATTTAAGCTAGTTCTAACTCTTTCCGAAGAAGTCCTTTTTAACCTACTTTAGCACTTTTTCTTACTCTTTTTCCGTCGTTGATTTCACCTCCTTTTTTAAACACAAAGATCCCCACATAAACTTAAAAATATTTTTAAGTTTATATGGGGATCTTTCATATCTCTTGATCCCAAGTATTGATTCAGGCGCCGGATGCCTAAAAATCCGATTACAACCCGAACAAATTTGCAATATTCAATTTTCTTTTTTACAACATAATCATATCATATCTTATGATTTTTTACAAGACACAATTCTAAAATACAGTTTACGACAATCCGGCATTCTTCCCAACTGGAGTAGTACAGTTTTAATAAACCCATAATCCTCCAGACAAAGCGTTCCTGCCACGAAAAATCGCTCTCTCGCCAAGTTCTTCCTCAATACGAAGCAATTCGTTGTATTTAGCGACCCGTTCCGTCCGAGCAGGTGCACCTGTTTTTATCATACCAGCATTGACTGCGACCGCGATATGAGCTGCAGTGACGTCTTCTGTCTCGCCGGAACGATGAGAGACAACTGCTGTATAGCGGGCACGTTTAGCCATTTCGATTGCATCTAGGGTTTCGGTTAAGGTGCCTATTTGATTAACCTTGATCAAAATAGAGTTCCCACATTGTTCTTTGATTCCACGGGCTAAGCGTTCTGGATTGGTCACAAACAAATCATCTCCAACCAGTTGAACCCGGCTTCCTAGGCGTTCGGTTAATTTACGCCAGCCTTCCCAGTCGTTTTCATCCAACCCATCTTCTATGGAAACAATCGGATAGCGCTCGATCAGTCCTTCATAATAATCAATCATCTCATCCGAGGTCTTCTTAAGCCCTTCACCCGCTAAGTTATAAGTTCCATTTTCGTAAAGTTCTGTTGCTGCCACGTCAAGCGCCAACGCTACTTGTTCGCTTGGAATATAACCTGCCCTTTGAATCGCGTCAACAATGCAGAGCAACGCATCTTCGTTGGATCTAAGGGTGGGTGCAAAACCGCCTTCATCCCCGACTGCTGTGGCGAGAGCTTTTTCTTTCAGTACAGCTTTCAGACTGTGGTACACTTCTGTTCCCATGCGCAAGGCCTCAACAAAGCTCGACGCTCCGATTGGCATAATCATAAATTCTTGTATGTCCACATTGTTGTCGGCATGTTTACCACCATTTAAAATATTCATCATCGGCACTGGAAGTTCTTTAGCATTAACGCCGCCCAAATACTGATAGAGGGGTAATCCGAGCGACTCCGCAGCTGCTTTAGCTGTGGCCAAAGACACACCGAGAATCGCATTAGCTCCCAATTCACCCTTATTTTTGGTTCCATCAAGATCTATCAATAAACGATCCAATCCCGGTTGATCGAACGGAGTCAGCCCTTTAACTTTAGGGGCAATTAACACGTTGACATTCTCAACCGCTTTCAGCACCCCTTTACCCATATAACGGGTAGCGTCTCCATCCCGAAGTTCCACTGCTTCAAAAGCACCTGTAGAAGCTCCCGACGGAACAGCCGCCCGACCTTTGATCCCATCTGCAAGAACGACATCAACTTCTACCGTTGGGTTTCCCCGAGAATCCAAAATCTCACGGGCATTAACATCTGTAATAAAATCCATTTAAAATTCCCCCTTTATTTTAGAAAAATAACAAGAGTCTTTATCTATTTAAGTGCTGTTGGCTAAGTAATGATTTTCCGGTCATTTCCTCAGGTTTTGGAATATCAAGCAATTCCAAGATGGTGGGCGCAACATCGCACAGAGCACCACCTTCACGCAGCTTCTGCCCTTTAAACTTATCATTGACTAGAATGAAGGGAACCTTATTTGTGGTGTGGGCGGTCAGAGGGAGACCCGTCTTTAGATCCACTTTGGCTTCGGCATTCCCATGGTCAGCTGTCACAAGGAGGATCCCGTCTATTTTTTGAAGCTCATCAACTATCTCGCCCAAACATCGGTCAACCGTCTCTACCGCTTTAATGGTTGCCTCGAACACACCAGTATGTCCCACCATATCCGGGTTGGCAAAGTTAAGAATGATCACATCATGTGTTTTTTTTCTCAGTTGTTCTCGTAGCGTTTGGGCTAATTCACTTGCACTCATCTCGGGTAGAAGGTTATAGGTCGCGACTTTAGGGGAAGGAATAAGGATTCGTTCTTCACCTGGATCAGGTTCTTCGATCCCGCCGTTAAAAAAGAAAGTGACATGCGCATATTTTTCAGTTTCTGCAATCCTCAACTGTTTTAACCCGTGTTGCGAAAGAACTTCTCCCAAAGTGTTTTTCAGATTTTGTTGCGGGAACGCGACCTGTGCACAGATCGTCTCCTCATACTGAGTCATACATACAAAGTGAACTCGCGGATGAATGGGGCATGCAAACCCTGTAAACTCTTGGTCTACGAAGGCATGGCTGATTTCCCGCGCCCGATCCGAACGGAAGTTAAAGAAGAGCACACTGTCCCCCTCTTGAATGATGCCCACTGGTTTTCCGTCTTCATCAACAATCACCGTTGGAAGCACAAATTCATCCGTTACACGCATATCATAAGAACTCTCCAGCGCAGCTAAGGCACTGGTAGCATATTTCCCTTCGCCTAAAACCAAAGCCACGTAGCCCTTTTCTAAGCGTTCCCAGCAATGATCTCTATCCATCACATAGTAACGGCCACTCACAGAGGCAATTTTGCCAATCCCCAGATCTCTAATTTTTTGTTCCAGCTGAGTGATATAAAATTTAGCACTCTGCGGCAAGACGTCGCGACCATCGAGAATGACATGGATATACACTTCCTCTAATCCTTGTTCCTTTGCCATGTCCAGAAGGGCAAACAAGTGCGCTATATGGGAATGAACTCCACCGTCTGAGAGTAAACCCACAAAGTGGAAGGCTTTATTATTGAGGCGAGCATTGTCCATAGCTTCGATTAGGACGGGATTATTGAATAACGTTCCATCCTTAATCGCTTTATAGATTCGAGTTAATTCCTGATAGACAACCCGCCCGGCACCCATGTTCAGATGCCCCACTTCCGAATTTCCCATTTGGCCGTCTGGTAACCCCACGGATTCTCCCGATGCATAGAGGAATGTGTTGGGGTATATTTTTTCCAAGCGCCTGAAGTTTGGTAAATCTGCTTGGGCGATGGCGTTTCCTTCGATAGCTTCACGATGACCCCAGCCATCTAAAATCATTAACAGTAACGGTTGTTCATGCCACATTACCATCTTCCTTCCATGACGATGCACTTGAATCAGCGGGATAGACCGATCATTGCACGAGTCACTCATTTCTTGCCCCAATTACAAAATGCTAACAGTTCCTTCATAAATAACTCCGGCAAGAGCATCTACTGTAATCATCTGCCCCTCGGAAATTTTGATCAGAGCGTCTGCTAGGCCAATAATTGCCGGGATGCCGTATTCTAAAGCTGCAACGGCGGCATGAGAAGTTAAGCCGGCTTCCTGAATTACTAACGCCCCCGCCTGGGCGATAAGCGGAATAAATCGGGCGTCGGTAGAGCTGGCAACAAGAATGTCACCCTTCTTAAACGTGTCTTGCTCAGGCAGGTGGACTATCCGGGCAGTACCCATATACGATTTTCTCCCTATGCCCGTCCCTTTCGCCAAGATCCCGCCTACCACTTGGACTTTAATCATATTAGTTGTGCCGACCTTACCAACCGGAACCCCCGCTGTAATCACGACAATATCCCCAGTATGAAGGTAATTTTTATCAAACGCAGCAGTTACAGCAACTGACAATAATTGATCGGTTCCAGAGCTTTCCGGAACCACTAATGGTTCTATCCCCCACTGCAAAGTCAACTTTCGGGCGACCTCAGGAAAGGGAGTGACCGCCACTATGAGGGCCTTTGGACGATATTTAGAAATCATCCGCGCGGTTAATCCGGATTGTGTAGGTGTCAAAATAGCAGTCGCCTTGAGATCTCCGGCTATGCTATAGCTGGCATAGCTGATTGACTCTGCCACATTAAGCTGAGGATGGCGAGTTGTCCTAGTTTCTAAGAGCGTTGTTTCCGTCCGCTTTGCGATTTTATCCATCATTCGCACCGCCTCAACGGGAAATAGCCCGGCAGCTGTTTCACCTGACAGCATAATGGCATCCGCTCCGTCCAATATGGCATTCGCCACATCACTAGCTTCCGCCCGTGTCGGACGAGGTTGACGAATCATTGAATCCAGCATTTGGGTTGCCACAATTACCGGCTTACCCAGCAAATTGCATTTTCGAATCATCTCTTTCTGATAAACAGGAACTTCTTCAACCGGAACCTCCACTCCTAGGTCTCCACGCGCAACCATCAGCCCATCGACGACTTCCAGAATGGAATCCAGATTATCAATTCCCTCTTGACTTTCTATCTTAGCAATGATTTGTACCGATGCTCCCATTTCCTCAACAATCTGGCGCACCGCCAAAATATCAGAAGCTTTTCGGGTAAAGGAGGCCGCAATAAAATCGATCCCCTGGGTAATGCCGAAACGAATGTCTTCAATGTCCTTCTCAGTCACACCAGGTAATTTAATCGAAACTCCAGGAACGTTAACTCCTTTTTTTGATTTTAAAATACCACCGTTACGCACAATAGTTTTAATCACTTCTTGCTGTACCGATGTGACTTCCAAATCCAGCTGGCCGTCATCAATCAAAATATGCGTTCCGGGAATAACATCTAGCCATAGCTCTTTATAAGTTATTCCTACTCTTTCTAAAGAACCAAGGGCGGAGTTCGTATCCAAAATAAATACAGCACCAATAGTAAGAGTAACTCCCGCTTCCGGAACTATATTGGTACGGATTTCCGGTCCTTTTGTATCAAGGAGGATTCCTAGATGTTTTCCCGCCCTTGTAGCTTCCTCTTTTAAAACAGACATTCGCCAACCATGCTCTTCATGAGTTCCATGAGAAAAATTCAGTCTTGCGACATTCATCCCTGCCGTCAATAGCTGCCGGATATTTTCTCTAGTTTCGCTAGCTGGTCCAATCGTGCAAATAATCTTTGTCCTTCTCATTTACAGCTTCCTTCCAAGAAGAAATTTTACCGACTAAGGATTTGGGCAAAAACCTCCGCCGGATGCAATGCTTTATACTGGGTACCGTGTTCAATTTGCATACGGCAGGTAGCACATTCTGTAACCACCTGATCAGGTTTGTTCTCATTGATAGCCTTAAAGAGGTTCTCCCCTATTTTCATCGAAATATCATATTTTTCCTGTCTAAAGCCATAAGTTCCCGACATTCCGCAACAACCTGCATCTAAGTCAATAACTTCCAAACCCGGAATGCTCTTTAAAAGTTTAAACCAGGGTTTTCCGATGCCTTGAGCTTTTAAATGGCAAGGCGCATGATAGACTAATTTTCGAGGAGAAGTGTTTATAGGGAGCTTTAGCTTACCCTCTTCGAGCAAATCCAGCATAAGTTCACCAAGATCATAGGTGTTGGTGGCTATCATATCGGCTAGTTTGCCGAATTTCTCGTCCTCCGGAAATAGCCGGACATACTTGGACTTGAGGGTATAACCGCAACTCGTACAAAGGGTAACTACTTTCGAACCCCTAGTTACGGAATCTTCCATAGCCAAAATATTGTTTTCAGCATCCGTCAGAGATTCTTTTTTATCGGCGGCAGCCGGAAGTCCGCAACAACCTGTCCGGGCAACTTCCACCAGATATCCGGATCTTTCCAAGATATTCATTGCCGTTTTACCTAATTCCGGATCATTATAATTAATATAACATCCCGGAAACAACAGTATCTGTTTCCGTTGCTCAGTCTTATAGCTGTCTACTGCCGATCCTCTCAAGGGCTTGCTTGCGTAGGCCGGAAACTTTCGTTTAGAGGTGATACCCCCTATAGGCATTAAAGGACTTGCCACCCTAAACACTGTATTGCTGACCGGTGCAGTAATTGTGCTCATTTTGCCGAGCAAAGCCGGACGGGCGAAAACGTAGTCCCTGATCTTCTTTATACCTCGCTTTTTTTGATGCGTCTTGGCTTCGGCAATGTACTCAGACACACCAACCTGGTTAGGACATATCAAACTACATTGCCCACAACCAAGGCAGTAATCCACCCAATCCTCGCCGAAATTCAAACCTTCACGCCGAAAACGTTCTATATCCGATCCCAATTTTTTCGGACCGGGGTAATCAGGACGTACCTTTATCACCGGACACACCGTGTTGCAGTAAGAACATTTTAAACAGCTATCAATGTTAAGTTTGTCTTTTAGCATTCTATCGTTTCACCCCCTGCAGCAATAATACCGGCCTGATACCCTGTCAGTATGGCCAGAGCATTGCCATTCCTGCAGTCAAAGCCCTTCAGGATACTACCGGCACCATACACGTTTGCGGCAACAGGCAACTTATCCTGATTGAGCAATTGCATCTGTTCATTAACGACTGTCTCCTCCAGATCCCATTCCGTATCTTTGCCTTCGTGATTGATAACAAGATCAAATTTATTGATTCTGCCGGTGGCTAAGATAAAGTGATCCGCTTTGATTATGCGTTTTCGACCCGGAGTATCAAGGATGGCAGCCGTGCAACGTCCAGCTTGCCATTGCAGGGATTGAACAGGGTAACCGAAATTAATATCTACGCCAGCTTTCTGCAAGTATTTCAATAAAGATTGGGAAATTCTCAAACCCACCACCGAAGGAGGTACTGTATTTAGTTCACCGACAGAGCAGCCTACTTTCTCCGCAAATTGCGCAAGCTCAGTACTCCCTATTTGTTGACCTAGGATTGCAGGCATTAATAACAAGCTATAATCCTTAATCAGGGGTTTAATAATTTCAGCTAATTTATCCCTGTTTTGTTGCTCTTCCAAGTGGTTAGCCAAATCCAAGGTATTAAAACCGCGGTTCTGAAGCCAAGGAACTTCAATCATCCTACCCGTATATTCTACGGGCAAATTCCGTCTGCCCGCAGACTCAGTAAGCAATTCTGCTGTTAAATTTGCATTAAACCCGCTCAGGCCACGTATCCCTAACACCATGACTTTGTTGCCTTTGACCGGACTACCTGACCAAATAGAAGCGGGAGCCATTGATACCTCTTGAAAGCTGCCCAATGCATTAGGAACCAATTGTCGATCCCTGAACTCACCCTTATACTCGCATCCTGCTCTAGCCATCATATCCGTAAAAAATCCCATTGCTTTCTCTAAGCAGGGGTGCTTTGGGTCTATACCTTGGCTGCTGATGCTCCCCCCACTCATTGCCAGGGTACCCGGTCCACTGGTTGCCAAAGTTACTTTTGCACCCTTCTTTATTGCTACGGCAGCAGCGGTAATTCCGGCCAAGCCTCCTCCGATAACTAATACAGTTCTTTGCAAATTATCCAATTTCATCACCTAACCTAATAACATTTTGCTCAAAGTATCCTCTCGTTACTTTTTGTCACTGTCAGTTCAATGAGCGTGACGGTCACGAAAAGTAACGATTCTCACTCAATCGTTACTTTATTACGTGACTTTTTGATTGCCGAACAGACATATTTCCGTTGATCCGATATCAACTACTCACATACATGGGCCAAAACCTGCTACAAATTTCCTACTGTCATAGCTGAGCTCTTTAGAGAAAATTACGAGAACAAAAATTCCTAAGCTAATCTTTGATTATATAGCCACTAATACAAACACTAAAAAGCGGAAGTATTAGTGGCTGTTAAACCTAACCCATCAATATTTAGGACTCGATGTCATAAAGCTTCATATAATCACCTACACCATAGATGCCCCAGGTTTTAAGAGCTGCGTCCAACTCGGGTTGGGTCTTAGCGGCTTCCGTGAGATCGATTCCCTTCATAGTGGCGTCAATGCTTTGACGGAAGGCAATGGCTCCAGCTTTCGGTCCCATTGAATGCCCGTGGATTCCAGCTCCAACCCCTACTATGATATCGTTGCCAAGGGTATTCATTAAGTAGGGTACCATTCCCGGGGTTACGCCGCCGCCTACATGGGTAAACGTCTGTTTGATATGATACATCTTCGAGTAACCGACTTGCCAAGTGCGAACAAACTTCTCTTGAAGGGCATTGAATTTAGCCGATGGAGCAACATTAAGCGACATATCACCACCGCAAATCCTAATGAGTTTTTGTGCGACTTCAGTACTCATACCTTGATTTGGAGCCACAGTCTGAGCACCACCATAGCAGGTATGAACGCAGATTGGAACATTGATATTCGGATCTTCTGCCAGCATCCTCAATCCAGAGAATCCAGTTCCAAATACATTCACCATAATGGCATTAGCGCCTGCTTCAATTGCTCGATATGCATTATCGCGTAGGCGTACTACTTCGTCCGTGACATTGACTGTAAACAATGTCATTTCGCCTTTTTCTTCGTCAGCCCGCTTAGCTGCCTCCATATAGGCCTTGACCCTTTCTTCCAACGGCGAAAAAGCAGGACTACCGGCAATCAACTCATCGTCCTTAATCCAATCGGTACCGCCAGCAGCAGCATTGTAGAAGAGTTCGGCCCCTTCTGAAGGCGTAATGCCTGTGCAAGGTTTGATCATATTATTCAGAATGGGTCGTTCAGGAATGTTCATTAGCTGCCGAAGTCCAGAAATACCAAATTTCGGGCCTTTAAATTGCTTTAGGTAGCTTTCCGGAAATTCAAGATCAAGTAATTTAAGATTAGGCATGGAGGCAATATTCCCGATAACCGAAGACAGCATCAAAGGAACGTTATCATAAAAATTAATCCAAGGGTACGCACATCTCAAGACATAATAGCGAGGTTGATCTTTAGGAAGTTGGGCAATGAGTTCGTAATTTGGAACGCTGTAAATGCCGATTATTTTAGCGGCACTTCTGGCTCTGACTTCCTCAGTTTCACCAGGAACGGCAAACCAAGAACCTGACGACTGTTCAATAGCCAAAGCCGCAGATTTAGCCACCAAGTCTGCCTGAGGACCACCAGCTACCATATAAGTGGCTACCACATAGTCTTCACTATTAATACCTTCCCATAAGGGAAAAAGGTTAGGATTGTATAACTCTTTCATTTTTAAAACATCTCCTTATTTGTTCATTGTATTTGATTTGAATTAAAACTTCGCGTGATACTTAAAAACAGTTTGTTTGCTGAATGCGTTCCTTTAGCAAGCAATTCTTAAAGTAATTTTTTATTTTAAAGTTTTGGCATACCTCCTCAGGCAACATCATTTTTAGTTATATTAGGAGATCTAAGGCCATTTAAGCCTTACCCTCGTCGACCGCACCTTCTAAAATTTCGCAATATAACTGGTAGCTAAGAGCCAATTGCTGACTCTGTTTGCCATGGGGAACCATTTTCTGGCCCTTCCACCGGTCCCTGAGGAAGTCAGCCAGTTGAGCTCTGGCTTGTCCTCCCTGCCAGATCCCCTTCTCATAAACTGCAACCATCGCTTTATAGCCACAAAAATTTCCCTGACAGGTTCCCAGTCCCAGCCGCGTCCTTCTACCTATGTCGCTGATCGTGTGTGCAGGTATTGTAATAACGCCTTCCACCGCCAATTCCAGTTCAGCTCTAGTTACAAACTCACACTCACATAAAATTTCTGCTTGAAGTGGATCTTTTTTAATCCTTTCCAATAACAGTGGCAAGTTGCTGCCAAGGCGATGCCCCACTTTTTCCACGGCTGGCAGAGGCAAGAACTTCCTTGCTTCCTCTTGGCTACTATTTGCCGCAACACCTTTCAAAATCCGTTGGTGGGTCGTGCACTCTTTATTAACTCCCAGCTTGCGGCAAACCAAATCTGTCGTAACTTGAGCCATCAGACGATAAGTAGTCAGCTTACCTCCGAGAATGGAAACAAATCCTGCTACCCCATCTTCTTGCTGATGATCGATCAAGACAAAATTACGACTGATTTCTCGACCTTCACCCGCTTTGGATGTTTTGGGAACATACAACGGACGCACGCCAGCATAGCCCCTAATAATCCTTGTCTTGTTTACCTCCGGTATCATCGCTGACGCTAGACCCAACATATAGTCTATTTCACCAGGATTGATATCCGTAGCTCCCGGATCCGAGACATTTATGGAAGTAGTTCCCAAGATTGAAACTGGCCCACCCGATAAGATAAGATCGCAATCACTCGGATTATGAAGTCTATTAACCGCACCATTGGTGACCCGTTTATTGAATATCACGAGACTTCCGCGATTACAAACAAGATTTACCTCTATTCCCACCTGGGACGCTACTAAAGCCCCCCATGGCCCAGCCGCGTTAATTACAAAATCGCAAGCCAAGTAACCTTCCTCACCCGTTAAGGTATCCAGATAATGGACTCCTTCAACTTTCTGGTTTCTAACCTCAATCTTGGTTATTTCTGTATAGGTCTTAACTTTAGCCCCTAAATCGACCGCGTCCTTGGCATTAGCCGCAGTAAGCTGAAAAACATCGATATAAGTGTCTGGAACAGTATAAGCTCGAGTTATATTTGTTGTTATGTTAGGTTCACGTTCGAGGACTTCACGTGGCGACAATTCTTCAATTTTGATTCCTGCTTTATTACAACCCCTGACAAATTGCTCAACATAATCCTTGTCGTCCTCTTTTAAATGCACGAACATTCCACCTGAGTCCTCAATACATGAAGATGCTATCTTTCTTAGAATAGCGTTTTCTTGAACACACTCCTTGGCTGCATCTGTATCTCTAACCGAGTATCTGGCCCCACTATGCAGCAGTCCATGGCATCTGCCAGTAGTACCATACGCCAAATCTTTTTTTTCGAACAGGATCGTCGGAATACCTCTTAAAGCTAAATCCCGTAAAATGCCTGCCCCAGTACACCCACCACCTATTACGACTACTTGGGTTCTCTCCAATTACTTCACCTCCTTTTTAAGACACAAAAACCCCCATATAAACTTAAAAAATAATAATTATTTTCTAAGTTTATATGGGGGTCTCTCATATCTCTTGACCCCTAGTAAGATTCAGGCCGGATAAAATAAATCCAATTATAACCTGAACAAACCTTCGAATATTCAATTTACTTTATCTAACAGTTATTATAGATTATCTTTTGAATTTATGCAAGTCATATTCTGAAATATTAATAGTTTTGGTTCTCATCCATAATGATATTGTCGTACAAAACCACATAGAAAAACTAAAAATTGAAGGGGGAAAGATCCATAGTGCTTAATGACAATAATTTTAATTAGAAAAATAATGATTAGCGGAAAGAAGGCGAACTGTTCTATTTTTTTAACTAGGTATTAAGTCCTACTGTTTTTGAAGTTCCTGTATAACCTCATTGGCTATTTCTTTCATTTTTTTAAGATGGACATCTTTACCCCATGAATACTGCGGTAAATCCCATTCCATAGTTTTCAAACTATCCACGATGCCTGGAATCTTGTCAAAGGGGATGGAGATAAGGAGCAGCCCTTCAGGGAACGTCTTTCTTGCATTCATACCATGATGGAGGCCGGTAATCATAACATTCAGCTCACCTTGAACATAAGGATACATGTATAGCCATGCACACCCCAAAACCGTTGTCCCTTTTGCGTTCCACGCTGCACCAGTTTTATAACCCGATGCCCTCAGAACTATTTCTGCTTGGCTAGGCTTTGCGGTAACTATCAATAAATCTGGGTCAAATGGCAGCTTGTCATAAGAGGAATAAGCTACATAATTGACACTACCCCTTTCTACCCTCGGAGACTCAAGGTAAATCCTCCTGTTTGCACGAGGATCCTCATAGACACCCAGTTTAGCACCAACCTGTCCACTTTCAAAAATCGGATCCACTTCAGACATACCCAATAGAATCGTTCCCGCCTTACACTCGTGGTTCTCTTCAGTTGCGTAAAAAGGTTCCCCACTTTGTGCTTCTTTCAACATTTCACAAAAAGCGAGTTTCTTGTCAAGCTTAACAATCCCATCTGGCTTTGTGAGCATAAACTTGACGCCAACAGGTTTGTACTCACAATTCAACCTCTCAAATACTAATAAATCAATCTGTTTTTTCATAACCGACTTCCTTCCTTTCTTTCCTAATAAACTCCCTTCGTTGTATGAAGTGCATCTTTCACTAGATATGAGGCAACCACTTTAATCTTTCACTGTTAATTACATATAATTTCTATAAATTTTATAACTGACAGATTACTTTCCTAAAATTGTATTCTACTTTCTTTCCCTCATTCCCTCCCAAAATTATAAAAGTTATCCAATAAAAAACAAAAGAGAATGGGCCTGTCCAATACCTCTAGACCGTATCCCTATTCTTTGGAAAAGTCCGCCCCATAACAAAAAAAGTTCCTCAGAACATACGTCCAAGGAAACAGTGAAGCGACACGTTGCTGTTTGATGCGAGAATAATAAGCTGTGGAGGAACAGGTTTCAGTCACAAAATGTATAATGGGATGAACTTGGACATGCTAGACTTAAGACCATTAAACGATATGCAAACTAAAATGGAGATAGTATACTGCAATTAAAGAGTAGGCTCAGATTTATGCAATTATAGACTACTCGATTCATTAATCTCTTAAATATATTTAAATTAACAGGGGTTTCTCTTTTTGTGTCGAATTTTGTGAGTTGGTCAGAAAACCAAATCACGTATTCATTAAGGGGGGTGATATTATGAGTTATCAAATTAATGGTGCCATTGTTAAGGAACAGGGTAATACTTTTGCTATTGTTGTGGTCAAACCTCATATAATCCAGAGTAGTAGTGAAACTCAAGAGGCCAGAAATGCTTATCGCCATATTTTTCCAGGTATGCCAATTATCTTAATGGGCGAAGACTCGCGAGGAAAACCTGCTTACTATGGGCGAAAAGATATAGTGAATTTTCTTGCGAAAATAGATCCGCATAGAATTCCATGGAGACGTTATATAATTACTTGATTAGTAGGACGATAGTAACACTAATTTTTATAACCTGGTTTCTAAAACGCATTAAAATTAACTAAATTACAAAATGCGTCCTTCACTTGTCCGACGAACAAGCGGCAACGTCACAGGATTCAGTTGCTGAGCCACAGACTCTCGTCTATGTTTCGGATGG
>Ga0074193_1001658_pt1 | contig 25299 bp, 25 predicted proteins | sample EPASupsiteHSE605_FD_64523 | JGI IMG/M metagenome (GOLD analysis project Ga0074193, IMG submission 64523) | Bioremediated contaminated groundwater from EPA Superfund site, New Mexico - Sample HSE6-05 | ecosystem: Environmental > Aquatic > Deep subsurface > Groundwater > Contaminated ... | reverse complement strand
TTGTATAGCTACGGTACTTACTAATTCAAAACCTGCATCAATGAGCCTTTCAATAGCTTCTTCACAGCGGCTTTCTCTTTCTATTCCATTATGGTTGCATGAATTGACAATAAGTCCATTAAAGTTGCTAAATCCAGAGGCGATTCTGCACACTAGTATTACAGCTCTTGTTCTTGTTCGCATATATATCTAATCCTCCCTTATAAAACATATAATAAACTAAATAATGATTAAAGTAGCTTGTCCTATAATATATTATTCACAGGATTGTAGAACGTTACATAAACTAAAGTAATATTGCTATATAAAAACATTTTTATTTAAAGAAAAGCTTATATTTTTTTAAGTTTTTAAGGATAGAAATTTGGTGGAGATTTAACTATAATGATATAAACGTAAATTTCATAGAGACTAGTGGAGGTAAAACATGAAATACAAGCTTATAATATTTGATGCAGATGAGACCCTATTAGATTTTAGTAAAGCAGAAGAATATGCCTTTAATAAGACAATGGAGTACTTTAATAAAGATTATGAAACTGAGTATCATTTTAATACTTACAAAGAAATAAATAAAAATATATGGAGTGAATTTGAAAAAGAATTAATCACTGCAGAGAAGCTAAAAGAGGAAAGGTTTAGAAGGCTATTCAATAAATTAAATATGAATTTAGATCCTAAAGAAGTAAATAGTAAATACATAGATAATTTATGCCAAGGATGCTTTATTTTAGATGGAGCTTTAGAGTTATTAAATGATTTGAAGGGTAAATTTAAATTAATCCTAATAACCAATGGATTAACTACTGTTCAAGATGCAAGAATAAGAAAATCACAAATTGCGGAGTTTTTTGATGCTGTAATTATATCAGAAGAGGTTGGGGTTGCTAAGCCAAACCCAGGTATATTTGAATTTGCCTTAAAAAAAGTTAAGCATGATAATAAGGAAACAGCTTTAATGGTTGGTGATAGTTTAAGCTCAGATATAAAGGGTGGAGTAAATTTTGGGATTGATACTTGTTGGTTTAATCCAAAGAAAATAGAAAACAAAACGGAAATTAAACCTGTTTATGAAATACATAGCTTAAATCAGCTAAAAGATATTTTATTTTGTGAAAATTAATAAAAACCTATTGCCATGCAGTAAAATCACTTGGCAATAGGTTTTTTATTAAGATTTGTTTTTAATAGATATTATTAAAGATAATATTACTGCTAGGGAGGAAGTAAGTGCAGCTTCTTTATAATATAAAATTAATAGATTATTTTTAAAAGAGTACTTGATTATTTCTTTAGATACTATCTTAAAACATCTTTCTATAGCAGAAGTACTAATGAATTCAGGAGTATCATTCATAGTATGAATTCTGGACATATCATTATCGCAAAAAGTTATAGCATCAATATTATTTTCCCTAAAGGACTTGTGATCACTAGCATCCTCAAATAAATAGTTAAAATGTATTTTTTCATCTACACAGGTAGTAGATACGGAACTTAAAAAAGAGGTTTTTGCAGTATCTTTTTTTCCTCCAACTATGCAAAGAGGCACTCCTTTATCACTTCCAATCATATCGAAATTCATTACTTTACTGTTTTGTATATCTTTTTTGTATTTTTTAACAAACTGTTCTGAACCGAGGCAACCAAATTCTTCCGCATTAAAACCTATAAACAATATACTTCTTTCGGGTTTCCCGAGAGAAGAAATATAGTCGGCAAGTTCAAGGAGGAAAGCTGTGCCAGAAGCATTATCTAAGGCTCCTTTATATACATTATTTTTCAAGTCACTACCTAGGTGATCAAAATGAGCTGAAAGAATTAACGGATCCAAGTTAGTATTTTTACCTTCTACATATCCCAGTATATTATTTGCTGTGGTTTCTTTTGAAATAATAGGAATGAAACAATCTATAATATAATCCTTATTTAAATATTCTTTTATTTCATTTAAGGTAGTGCGTGTAAGAATTATGCACATACTAAAGTTAGAATTACTTGAAAAAGAACTTCTAAAACTTAAATTATCTTTAGAAGGAACATAAAATAAAAAACAATCAGAAGAGTTCTGTACTTGAATTAATTTATCACTAACTTTTACAGAAGGATTATCTTTTTCAAATTTAATAGAATTACTTCTAAAGTTAAGCATGTCTTCTTTATAATCTTCGTTATAAGTAAAGTTTTTAATTAAATCACCATTTTTATCTAGTACCTTTAAGTGTGGTTCCCCATAAATTTTATGGGGATAGTTTACTTTAAAGGATTGAGTATATTCGCCCATAAAAGGTTTTAAATTGTTTTCTATAAATTGGAGCTTTATGTACTCTTCCACTTCTTTATTTTCTAAGGTTCCCGTAAGTCTTCCTTTGAAATTATCAGAAGAAATAAAATGAATATCTTTAACTACATTTAATGAGTTGAAGGGTACAACATTATAATAAAGATGAAAACAAGTATTAATAATTAATAAGGAAAGGCAAGAAATAAATTGTATAATTAATCTTTTCATAAAACGTTCTCCCATAATTGTTATATAACATAATTATGAGAAAATTAATCTGTCTATGATGAATTATTGGACTTTTTATTGGGCTTAGGGTAAAATAATGAAAGTAACAATAAATGGAGGATATTATGGATATTAATGAAAAGTTATCAAGAGAAATTGGAGTAGGAATAAAGCAAATAGATAGTGTAATAGAGTTATTGGATGATGGAAATACGGTACCGTTCATTGCAAGATACAGAAAAGAAAAAACTGGTGGATTAGACGATGTAGTTTTAAGAAATATATTTGAGAGATTAACATATTTAAGAAATTTGCAAGATAGAAAAGCTGATGTAATAAGAATAATCGAAGAACAGGGCAAGCTTACTGAAGATATAAGGAAAAGTGTTGAAAAGTGCGAAACCTTGACAGAAGTAGAAGATATATATAGACCATTTAAACAAAAAAAGAGAACAAGAGCTACTATAGCTGTTGAAAAAGGACTTGAACCTCTTGCTAAAGTGATTTTAAGTGGAGATTTTAAAGTTAATATTTCAGAATATGCAAAGGAATTTATAAATGAAGAAAAAGGTGTAAGTTCAATTGATGAAGGTTTAAATGGGGCAAAAGATATAATTGCTGAAGTGATTTCAGATGAAGCAGAGTATAGAAAATGGATTAGAGAATTCGTAAGAAGAGAAGGGATAATTGAATGCAGTGGAAGCAGCACTGAGCCAACCCCTTTTGAAATGTATTATAAATATTCTGAAGCAGTTAAAAGAATTCCTTCTCATAGAATACTTGCAATAAATAGAGGAGAAAAAGAAAAGATATTATCAGTAAAAGTAACTTGTGATACTGAAAGAATTATTGAGTATCTTAATAAGAATGCTGTAAAGGGAAATGAAATTACAGATAAGTACATTAGAGAAGCAATAGAAGACTCATTGAAAAGACTTATCTATCCTTCTATAGAGAGAGAGATAAGGTCAGAACTAACTGATAAGGGAGAAGAAGGAGCAATTGAAGTATTTAAAGCTAATTTAAAGGCATTGCTAATGCAAGCTCCTATAAAAGGGAAAACAGTTCTTGGATATGATCCAGGCTTTAGAACAGGATGTAAAATTGCAGTATTAGATGATACGGGTAAATTACTTGATATTTCAACTGTTTATGCAACTGCCCCTCAAAATGATGTAGAAGGATCAATTAAAAAGCTAAAAGAACTTGTATATAAGCACAAGGTTGAGGTTATTTCTCTTGGAAATGGTACTGCTAGTAGAGAATCAGAAGAGGTTATTGCTAGACTAATTGAAGAAGTTAAGGAAGAAACTGGAAAGGATTTATTTTACGTAATAGTATCAGAAGCAGGGGCATCAGTTTATTCAGCTTCTGAATTAGCCTCAAAAGAATATCCTAATATTGATGTTTCAATAAGGGGAGCAATTTCTATAGGAAGGAGGCTGCAGGATCCGATGGCTGAGCTGGTAAAAATAGATCCTAAATCCATAGGGGTAGGACAATATCAGCATGACGTAGCACCTAAAAGGCTAGATGAATCTTTAAGAGGTGTAGTAGAAGATGGAGTTAATAGCGTAGGGGTGGACTTAAACATTGCGACACCTGCATTGTTGTCTTATGTATCAGGAATTAATACAACCATTTCAAAAAATATTGTAGATTATAGAGAAGAAAATGGAAAGTTTAAAGATAGAAAAGAACTTTTAAAGGTTAAAAGATTGGGAGCAAAAGCTTTTGAACAATGTGCAGGATTTTTAAGAGTTCCAGAAAGTAAGGAAGTTTTAGATAATACGGGTGTTCACCCTGAATCTTATAAGGCAGCAAAAGAATTACTTACTAATTTAGGCTATAGTCAAAAAGACTTATCAAAAGGTAAACTGTTAGATATTGAGCACAAAGTAAAATCAATTGGATTAGAGATTCTTTCAGAGAAGCTTAACATCGGAATACCTACTCTTCAAGACATTATAAAGGAAATTAAAAAGCCTGGTAGAGATCCTAGAGAGGAACTACCAAAGCCAATATTTAAAAAAGGTGTAGTAGATATAAATCAATTAAAATCTGGCATGGTTTTAAATGGAACTGTAAGAAATGTTGCTGACTTTGGAGCTTTTATAGATATAGGAGTACATCAAGATGGATTAGTACATATAAGCCAACTATCAGATAAGTTTGTTAAGCATCCGCTTGATTTGGTTAAGGTTGGAGATATTGTAGAAGTTAAGGTTTTGGAAATTGACGAGAATAGAGGCAGAATTTCTTTAACTATGAAAAAATAGCTGTTGAAATTTTGCACCAATGAATGTATAATGAATTATATAAAATATAAGCATATCTTCAGGGCAGGGTGTGATTCCCGACCGGCGGTATAGTCCGCGAGCTGTAGAAATATGGCTGACTTGGTGAAACTCCAAGACCGACAGTAAAGTCTGGATGGAAGAAGGTATAGGTAGTTCAATGAGTTTTTTTGCCCTGACTATTTTAAAATTGTCAGGGTTTTTTGATTTTATGCTACCATACCCGTGAAGATAGAAATAGGAGGGTATAACAATGAAAAACAATAAGCTTAACACAATGATTAAAATTTCACTTTTGTCAGTAATGGCATTCATACTTATGTTCTTTGAAGTGGCTTTACCAATTTTTCCCGACTTCTTAAAAATAGACATAAGTGATATTCCAGCTCTATTAGGTGCTTTTGCTCTAGGACCTGTAGAAGGAATTGCAATAGAGCTATTTAAAAATGTGCTTAAATTAATATTTAAGGGAACACAAAGTGGATTTGTTGGTGAATTTGCAAACTTTATAGTAGGATCAATTCTAGTATTTACTGCTGGAAGCATATATAAAGCAAAGAAAAGCAAAAAGACTGCACTTATAGGATTAATAGCTGGTTCTTTAGCAATGTCAATAGCAGCTTCTGTATTAAACTACACAGTATTCTTACCTTTGTTTGCTAAAGTTTTTAAGGCCCCAATAGATGCTTTTGTAGCTATGGGAAGTAAGGTTAATCCTAACATAGATTCCTTGAAGGATTTGGTATTGTGGTCAATACTACCTTTTAACTTATTAAAGGGTGTTGTAGTATCAGTAATAACAATCCCAATATATAAGAGTGTATCTCCAATACTTCATAAAGATGAAGCATTAGAAAATAATAAAAAGAATGCTCTTGACAACTAAATAAGAAAAGCCAATAGGAGACTATTGGCTTTTTTAATCATATACATATAGATTATAAGAAATCTCTTTTCCACATTAATATAGCATTTATACCTTTACCGTAATAATCTTTTCTTAATCCCTCTTGAATAAAATTATATTTTTTATATAGGCTTACAGCTGGAAAATTATTTTCTCTAACCTCAAGAGTTATAGCTGGAATTCTATTTTCTTTGCAAATATCTATAATTGAATTCATGAGAACATCACTGCCACCAATACCTCTAAAGTCAGGATGTATTGCAATATTTGTTATGTGGGCTTCATCAATAATAATCCATATCCCAGCATACCCAATTACTTTATTAGCTAATTTCAATATTAAATATTTAGAAAATTTATTTTTTAACTCATTTTTAAGGGCAGATATTGTCCAGGGAGGTGAGAAACAAAGATTATTTATTTCAAGTACACTTTCTAAATCCTGCTCTTTCATTATACAAGTAGTCAAATTACTCATTTGGTACCATCCTCATTTTATTTTCGTATTCTCGTTCAGCTTGAGATTTTCTAAGATAGATAGGTGAAAAAGTCAATAAATTATCCTGCTCTCCATTAAGGAGTTTTTTAATTCCAAGTTGCCCAAGGGATGAAGCTCTAGCAATATTGAGATGAGCTGGAGCAAAATAAGAATTAGGGAAATTCTTTGAAAGCTTCTCTTTAAATTTAGAAGTAGCATCTCCCACAAAGCATACCTTAGTCTCACAATTTTCTTTAAGTATTTGAATTAATTCATCTATGTGAATAGCCATATAATCTTTAGTTCTTTCGAGAGTTTCACCGGTGAATTTGTAAAGGGAAGTATAAACATTATCTCTTAAAGCATCCATAATAGGACATATAATTCCATCGAAAAAGGCTATGTTGTATGCAAGACAATCTAGAGTAGAAACGCCTACTATGGGTTTATTAAGACCTTGGGCTAGCCCCTTAGTAGTAGCAAGGCCAATTCTCAGACCAGTAAAGGATCCTGGTCCTTCAGATACAACAAAGGCATCTATATTGTCAATGTCTAGATTTAAATTCTCTAATAGTGAATCAATTTGAGATAATAAAATTATTGAGTGCTGCTTTTTATCATTATATATAATTTCTCCAAGGAGTCTATTATCCTCCAAAATTGAACATGTACTGCAGGTAGAAGAGGAATCTAAACTAAGTATCTTCATAATTTGATCTCCTTTATATAATCATATCTTTTGCCCCAAAAATTTACTTGGATTTTTCTATAGTTATCGTCCATTTCAGGAAGCTTATCAATTGTAATTTCTATATGTTCTTTAGGGATTAAATCCTCAATATAATTTGCCCATTCAATTACACTTACACCATTACCAAAGATATACTCATCAAAGCCAATGGCAGAAATTTCGTCAGGATCATTTACTCTATATACATCGAAATGATACAATCTATGTCTACCATCATATTCATTTACTATATTAAAGGTGGGGCTAGTAATATTCTCAGTGATACCTAAGCCAAGAGCAATTCCTTTTGTAATATGAGTTTTACCCGTGCCTAAGTCACCAATTAAACAAATAATATCGCCTTCCCGAGATAGTTTTCCTATATTAAATCCAATTTCCATAGTTTTATCTATGTTATCAACAATAAACTCCATTTTATTCACTCCTAGCAAAGCATAGATTCATTAGTTATTTTATACTAAATCAGAGAAAAATAAAAGTATATAAAAAAACTACCATTATAAAATGATAATAGTAGTTTATAAAATTAGTAGAATTATTCTTTTAATCATGCTGATTTGTTAATGCAGATTTTAAATAAGAAACAGCTTTAGGACAAAGATTACTTTCTTTAACCATTTGATCTAAAATAGAAAATGATTCTTCTTGGGTCATACCTTTTCTATAAGGCCTGTCCTCTGCAAGTGCCTGGTAGATATCACAAACAGCAATTATTCGGGATTCTTCTGAAAGTTCAGGAGAAGTTAATCCTTTAGGATATCCAGTGCCATTCATTTTTTCATGATGATTTGACGCCCACGTACTAATTTCCTTAGCGGAATCTAGGCTATCTAAAATAATTGATGTGTAGTAGGCATGTGATTTAATTATAGAAAACTCCTCACAATCAAGAGGACCATTCTTGTCTAGTATACTAGATGGAATAGCAAGTTTACCTATATCGTGGAATAGCCCAGCTATTTTCATTTTTAAGCATTTTTCCTCAGGATAGTTTAAATAACTAGAAATTTTATATGCTAACTCTGATATTTCTCTTGAATGCCTAGCAGTAAAGTTACTCTTTGTATCAATGATGTTTGAAAAGGTATGTGCAATTGATTCAAACTGTTCTAGGTTTAAGTCAATATCTAAATTAGGAGAAACTCTATCTAGAATATTATCCATTATCGAGATGTTCTCCATGTCAAACCAAAACATATCTGTAGAAGCTGCAGAAACAAACATATCTACTATATCTTTAGAAAAAATTTTATTAGTATTGGATTTTACCCAAGATATAATGAGATTCTTTTGTTTAAAAGAATGAATATTTTCTTCATAAAGTAACTCAACTAAATCAGCTATTCTTATTAATTGACTTTGTAATGGAATTTCATCACCTTTAAGTCCCATTGAACCAGAGCCATTATAGTTTTCATGGTGATACAAAATTACATTAGACATGTTATTAAACATGGGAAATGGTTCAAGTATACTAGAACCCAAAACGCAATGCTCTTTTATAAATGCATCTGAGTTATGACTTTGTTTTAAGCCTTTTGCTGCACCAATATCATGAAGTAAAGAAGATATATACAAAGCATTTTTTTCATCTATACTAAAGTTAATAAATTTAGATAAACTCATTGAAACATATGCCACTCTTCTAGAATGGTGAGCAAATTCATGTTCAGAATAATTTACGTTGGATACTCTTTCTACAATCTCTTTATCTTTTATAGAACTTTTTTCTGCTAAGTCAAGTGCTAGTGCCATAGCTCGAATTGTTTTGTTTAAATTTACCCTCATAATTAAAATCCCACCTTGTAAAGATAAGCGATTATTTAATAAGTAAATTTTAGCACACTATTTATGCAAATTAAATACAAAATTTAGTTAAATTAATATGTTTTTGAAATTTCAAGGTATTAATCTATGTTTTTTGCAAGTAGATTTTAAAAATATTTAAGAAAATATATTTCCGTATTGACATGAGTAAAAATTTAATGTATTATAGTATTCGTCGCTAGACAGAAAGTCTGGTGAACAAGCATCAAAAAAACTAATATAGGTAAAACTATATTAGAAAATATTTTATATAGGGGTATAGCTCAATTGGTAGAGTAGCGGTCTCCAAAACCGTTGGTTCCGGGTTCAAGTCCTCGTGCCCCTGCCAAAGAAAGTCAGTAGAATCAAAGGTTCTGCTGACTTTTGTTTGTATATTAAATAGTAATATGATATGATCAAGCATCCTCTGAAGAAATTGGATATAAGCGAATGATAGACGTCACAGAAAAATGGAGACCTTTTTATCCTCATGCTATGAAAAGCTGGGAGGCTAACTGGGATGCGATCAGTCCTATTTTAAAATTCGCATCTGATGGAAGGAAGGTTATTTATACTACTAATGCTATAGAGAGCTTAAACAGTACTTATCGAAGGCTTAACAGCCAGCGTATCGTATTTCCAAATGAGAAAGCCTTACTTAAATCACTTTACTTAGCAACCTTACAAGCAACCAAGAAATGGACACAACATCTTAGAAACTGGGGCAAGGTTTATGGAGAATTTACTATTATGTACTATAGAAGAATTCCATTCTAATTCACGAGGCAATATAACAAAAAAGACACCTTTCGAAAGGTGTTCTTGACATGCTTGATTCTATTGAATATATTGTAAACAAAGGTGAGGCGGTTTCTTAACATTACCTCACCTAACCAATTATTATCATAGAAAGCCAATTTACAGAGATTATTTCATACTTTCATCCAATGTTCAACTTTTTATTTATGCAATTGCATTTATATCTATATCCTCAATAATAATTGAATTATTAACATTTTGTTTTGCCTTTGTGGATGCTAAACTTGCAATGTTCACTAGTTTATTTATTAATGCTGATATATTTTCAATTTCACTATTATTTATACTACATCCTGTAATTCCTATTGATGCTGAGACCGGTATGCCATTTAAAAATGGATATGTATTTATAGAATTTATTATTTTTTCCGCCAGTAGCCTGCTATCGTCTATACAATATGGAGTTACTATAGCAAATTCATCTCCTGCATACCTGCACAAATAAGAATTTGGTTCAAGAGTATCTTTTAGTATATTTGCAACATTTTTTAATATTGCATCGCCATTTATATGACCATATTTTTTATCTATATACCCGAAATTGTCTAAATCTATAAAAAGTATTGCTATACATGCTCCACTTCTTATGAGATTATAAGCATTATAGAACATATATTCACTTTTATAAAGTCCTGTGAGTAAATCAATGTGTTTACCCAATTCTGTATTTAAAGTTGTTCTTGATATATATCCTTCAATATCATTTCCGTTTTTCACTAGTACAATGTCGATATATCTATTTAAATCAAATATTTCTTTAACATTCCAAATATGTGTACAACAATCAACGGAGATGTATCTATTAGACATTACATCAGCAATAATTCTATTTGGGTGAGCACCAACTAGTTCTTTTTTAGTTACTACGCCAGCTAATGTCTCATTATCATAGGCAAGAAAGCATTCCATATTTTTTTCATAGAAAACATCCTGAACTCGTCTTACTCCGTTCAGAATATCAACCTTCATAAAATTTCTATCTACTATATTTAAAGTTTGCTGTATCATAAATCGATAGACTTGCTAACATTAAGAGTTATGTTTACTTGAGCTTTTATAATCATTGATTCGTTAGCAATTCGCCCTCCCTCCGTCATAATTATAGGAACAAGTTTATCCGCTGATAATATGTTTAATATAGACCTTCTTACAACAATAGCTTCAACATACTCATGCTCAATTCTAATTATTTCATATTGATCTGGTGATAGTATATCTACCATTCTTCTTGCTGCTTCTGGTCCAATAGGTGCTCTTTTACCTACTATTAGTACATCTTGCATTGGGGGCATTTCAAATTCTGAAAAACGCATATTTATTTCGGCTTTTTTGGTTGCTTGTATTTTATTATCCATTAACCTTTCCACCTTCCCTAGATACATATAATATAATATCATATTTTGTCTAATTTTTCTATTATATGTATTATGCTTATAATAAAATTTTCAATATTTTATTATAGTGCTTAGAAATTGTCTTTATGACTAATGCGGTTCTCATAGTTTGAATAGAATTAGTGTAAAAAAATACATATAGAATAGTCAGCTGAATTTTAAATGTAGCATCTAGTATCCTTTATAAATAAAAATTCGACAAAAAAGACTATTAGAAACAAAGTTATGCCATAAATATTAAGGGATATTGCACAAAGGTATATAATGGGAAAGGATGTTAATGAACAAAATTTATCTATTTATAATAGTGCGAGTAATATTATGATAGTATTTGTGGTGTTAGGATTAGGAATATCTATTATTTTAGGAATAGCTATCTCAAGATACATTTCGGGTTCTGTAAAGAAAGGCTTAACGATGCATGAATTTAAATTATAGGTAATTTTGGTAAAAAACACTCTAGCATGTAAAGATTAGAGTGCTTTTTACGAAATATAATTAATAGTAAAAAATATTAAAAGGAGGGATAAAATGAATGTCATTAAAAACATGAAAATTAGAACTAAATTAGCAGCTGCTTTTATTTTAATGGTTTTAATTATTGGAGCATTAGGCACCATGGGAATATATAGTGGGAAAAAACTTAGCGATAATGGACAAACTATGTATAACCAAAATATTTTTAGTATTAATAAGCTTCATATGATAATGGAAAATCTGCTAAATATTCGTTCAGAATTGCAAGGACTTGTTTTTGTGGATAGAAGTGAAGATTTAAAGAATAAAAGATTGAGTACCCTAGAAGATCTAAAACAAGAGAATCTTGTATATATGAAAGCTTATGAAAAAGTAAGTTTAAATGCAGAGAGCAAAAAGCTTTGGGATGAGTTCAATGTGAATTTGGAAGAATACAGATCCGTTAGAGATAAAATGGTAACCCTTATTAAAGAAAAAAAATATGCTGAAGCTGAAGCTATGTGGACTAAAATTGAAGTTGCTAGAGACAATACGTTTCAACCATTAAATAAATTAGTTACATTGAATGAAAAAATGGCTAAAGATAGTAATAGCCAAAATATATCTATTTACAATAATATTAATAAAAGTATGTTTATTTTAATGAGTTCAGGTCTATTTATTGCTATTGTTTTAGGAATTATTATTTCTTTTTATATTTCAAGCTCCATAAGAAAAGGTTTACAATTTGCAGAGGCCTTAGGAAATGGAGATTTATCTTTTAAACTAGACCTGGATAGTAAGGATGAATTAGGTCAATTAAGCAAGTCGTTAAATAATGCAAGAGAAAATATAGTTAAGCTAGTTAAAGAAATCATTGAACAATCAGAACAAGTAACTGCTTCTAGTGAAGAATTATCATCAATTGTACAAGAGGTAACTTCAAAAATTGAAAATATAAATGATTTTGCAAATGAAATTGTCAAGGAAACACAAGAAGCTAGTGCTACTACTGAAGAAATTTCTGCATCAGTGGAAGAAGTAAACTCTGGAGTGGCCGAACTTGCAAATAGATCTACCGAAGGAAGCGGTGAAGCTCTAGATATAAAAGAAAGAGCAGAGGAAATAAAGGAAAAGGGAAGTAAGTCTCAAATTACCGCTATAAATTTATATGAAACTAAGCAAGGAAATATTATTAAAGCAATAGAAGAAGGAAAGGTAGTTGGAGAAATTATAGTGATGGCTGATTCTATAGCACAAATTGCTGAACAAACTAATTTACTTGCCTTAAATGCAGCAATAGAAGCTGCTAGAGCGGGAGAGCAGGGAAGAGGTTTTGCAGTTGTTGCTGATGAAATTAGGAAGCTAGCTGAGCAATCTTCAGATAATGTTAAAAATATTCAAAATATAATTATTAAAGTACAAAATGCTTTTAAAAATTTATCAATAAATTCCCAGGATGTATTAGAGTTTATTGATAAAGATGTTAAGATAGATTATCAATTACTTGTTGATACAGGCGAAAGTTACAATAAGGATGCATTATTTGTAAGTAAAATGTCAGAAGATATTGCAGCAATGGCTGAGGAAATAAATGCAACTATCGACGAAGTATCTAAAGTAGTTCAAGGAATAGCAACTTCATCTCAAACTACTGCAGCTAATTCTAATCATATAATGTCAAGTATTGATGAGACAACAAAAGCTATGGAAGAAGTTTCACACACTTCTGAAAACCAAGCAGCAATTGCTGAGAAATTAAATAAACTAATACAAAGATTTAAATTTTAGTATATTTAGTATCTTTGGATTGATAATGATTATGCTATTTAAAGCTAGAATAAAAAAATTAAGTTGGTGGAATCATATTATTATAACCTTAGCAAAGGAGGAATTTATATGATGATCCGAGAAGGTTTAATACCAACTATTTTAGGTGCAGTTGTTAGTGGAACAGGTGCAACTATGAGCAGAAAAAAAGTAGCTCCAATGGTAGCTGCAGGCATAATAGGTTTTGGCTTAGCACACATTGTTTTAGGCTCAATTGATTTAGTAGAGCATAGGAACCGTATCATAAAGTAAAGCAAAATGAAGGCAGTATTTTTGCCTTCATTTTAATTATAAACAAAATAAAAAAATTATATATTAATTCTAATGCTTTTCTAGACATAAATAAGATAGAGTGATATAATTACAATGTTTTTCATGAGAATATAAATATTCAAATAGGAGAAATATAATATGAAAAAATTAATTGTTCTAATTATATTGCCTATATTATTGTTGTTTTTTGGGTGCTCAAAAAATAACACAAATCCTTCAGATGAAGATAAAGGTAATGAAGCACCAGTAACCGATGAAAATAATACTATAAAGAACCAAAAATATAGTTTTGGACCTATGGCGGATTTATCAAAAATTGATAATGAAACCCAAAAATACTTACAGGATTTTTTGAACAAACTAGGAGACCCTCCGAAGGATAAAATTACCTTTGAAATTATGAAGACTAAATATGAATCTGATGGGTCTTTGATTATTGATGTTTTTATTAGGAATGGTAATCAAGAAACAGTATTTAATATAGATACAACATTACAGTTAGTAGAAAATGATGTTGTAATTGCAATAGCTGATTTTAATTTTACTGTAGAAGATCTCGGAAAGCTACCGCAAGATACCTCAAGACCATGGACTATATTATATTATCCTGAAGATATGAAAAATAAGGATATTAAAATAAATAATCCAATTATTAGATGTACTAAATGTGAATATGAATTTTAGAAGCTTGATTGAATAAGATTATACTATTTAATCAAGTTTTATTTTTTAGAAATTTAAATTATAATAGAATTATTGTAGGGCTTTAAGAATGGAGGAAGTAAAATGCCAGAATGGGATATTGTGATAGTTGGAGGTGGACCTGCAGGTCTTGCTGCTGCAATAAGAGCTAAGGAGTTAGGAAATGATAGAGTATTAATTTTAGAGAGGGAAGGATCCCTTGGTGGAATATTAAATCAATGCATTCATAGTGGCTTCGGATTTGAAACAATGAAAAAAGAGCTTACAGGCCCAGAATACGCTGAAGCATTTATTGGGGAAATTTTGGCTATGGGTATAGAATATAAACTAAATACAACGGTATTTGATTTAAAAAAAGATAAAATTATTTATGCAGTAAATGAAGTTGATGGAATAATTGAAATTAAATCTAAAGCTATAATTCTAGCTACCGGTTGTAGGGAGCGACCAAGAGGAACAATAAATATTGCTGGAAGTAAAAGTGCTGGGATCTTTACAGCGGGGACAGTTCAAAAGTTTATTAATTTAGAAGGATATATTCCTGGTAAAGAAGTTGTTATTCTAGGTTCTGGTGATATTGCTCTTGTGGTAGCTAGAAGATTGATTTTAGAGGGAGCAAATGTTAAGGCTGTGGTTGAAGTAAATGAACATATCGAAGGTAAGGGAGAGAATCTAGAAGATTGTATAAAAGATTTTAATATTCCATTAAAGCTATGTCATACAGTTATAGGGGTAGAAGGTATCGAGAGGGTTGAGGGGGTAATTATTTCAAAAGTAGATGAAAACAAAATACCTATAAAAGGAACTGAAGAATATATTACCTGTGACACCATAGTATTGTCTGTGGAGTTAATACCTGATGCAGAATTATTAAAAGGCATAGGCATAAATCAATGGGCTTCTTCAAGGGGTCCAAAAGTTAATGAAAATATGGAAACGGAAATAGAAGGCATATTTGCTTGTGGAGACTTGCTTTATGTTCATCATAAGGTGGATAAAATAACACTTGAAGGGTACTTGGTAGGAGAGAAAGTAGTAAGATATATAAATGAGAACTACTATAAAAGCCTGTGAAAATATAGGCTTTTATAGTAGTTTTTTTAAACAAGGCTTACATATAAGAGTTTTACCTTTATTACCATAGATTATATTTTTCTCATCTTTGATCAATTTCCCGCATATTTCACAGTTGGGGGAAGTACCATGTTTTTTTTCTATTGTTTTCTTAAATAAATTACTTTTTTTCTTATTTGATGGAGGATCATACTCTATAGGCTTTTCTGCAGTATCTCTTTTTTGAATATGGAAATCCATAGAATATTCACTTTCGGCAAAAAGCTCTAATTCGAAACGGGGATTTTTAGAGTCGTAATATTCTTCTATTATGAGTGTTCTAATTTGAGCATCATTTATTATTAACCCACTTTTTTCTATTCCATCAAAAATACTCTTTGGAATATTGGTGGTATCCGGATGCCTTTTTTCGCTTTTGTAATACACCTTTAGTACAGCGATTAAGGATTCAGAAAGGACAGTATTGGGATTTTGAATACGAGCTTCATAAGCTATTTGTTGTTCATAAATAGCATATCTATCGTGATATTTTCCAGAATTAAAAGGGAGAATAGATCTTCCTTTTAAGTTAGAAAGTTTAAAGTTTGACTTTGAAATAGGAGAACCCTGTATTACAACCTTTGCATAATCCTTTGACATATGAATAACTCCTTTAAAATTAAGCTATAATTATTATAGCACATATGTTCGATTCAGGTAATGATAATTTTCTTATTTCCAGAATTGAATCTTATCTATTGGGGAATACTCAAGTAAGTGATATAATAATATAGAATTTTAGGTTTTTAGATGAAAATATTTATTTTTGTACATTTTAGAAGGGGAAAAAAATGAATGATATTAAGATATTAGCCATAGAAACTAGTTGTGATGAAACTGCTGCGGCAGTTGTTGTAAATGGAAGAGAAGTAATGTCAAATATAATATCTTCTCAAATTGATATTCATACTAAGTTTGGGGGAGTAGTTCCTGAGGTAGCTTCAAGGAAGCATATTGAAGCTATTAGCTTTGTAGCAGAGCAAGCACTTAAGGAAGCAAAGCTTAGTTTTCAAGATATTGATGCTATAGGAGTTACTTATGGACCTGGGCTTGTGGGAGCATTACTAGTAGGAGTCCAATATGGAAAGGCATTAGCATATAGTTTAAAAAAGCCTTTAATTGCTGTTAATCATATAGAGGGTCATATTAGTGCAAATTTTATTCAATATAAAGAATTAGAACCTCCGTTTATTTGTCTTGTTGTATCGGGTGGACATACTTTCATTGTTCATATGAAAAACTATGGACAATTTGAAATATTAGGGCAAACTAGGGATGATGCTGCAGGGGAAGCCTTTGATAAGGTTGCAAGAGCTATAGGACTTGGATATCCTGGTGGTCCAAAGATAGATAAAATTTCTAAAGAGGGAAACGATAAAGCAATAGTTTTTCCGAGAGCAAATTTTCATGAAAAAGATTGCCTTGATTTTTCTTTTAGTGGAATTAAATCTGCAGTGTTAAACTATATTAATAAAGCCAATATGAAAGATGAAGTTATAAATGTAGCAGATATTGCTGCTTCTTTTCAAAAGGCCGTTATTGACGTACTTGTAGATAATGCTTTAAAGGCATGCGAACTAAAAGGTGTGGATAAAATTGCCATTGCAGGAGGAGTTGCCTCAAATACTTGCTTAAGAAACTCTATGATCAATGAAGGATCGAAAAAAGGAATCAAGGTTCTATTCCCTTCACCAGTATTATGTACAGATAATGCGGCTATGATAGGAAGTGCAGCTTATTATGAGTTGATGAATGGAAGAGTTTCCGATTTAAAATTAAATGCTATACCAAATCTAAAACTAGGAGAAAGATAAGCAGACATCTCAAATTATTAATTTCATAAATTTATATTTAATCTTTTTTAATAGACAGAGTTAATTTATAATATGTTATATAGGAATGTATAGGAACTACCGAAATAGGAGGTGTGAAAATTTGGACAAGATACTAGTTATTAATGATTGCAAACTTGAAGAAATAATAATGAAGGACATTTTAATTAATGAAGGATATGAAGTAAAGATAGATAATGAGTATGGAGCAATCAGTAGTGTTAAAGATTTTTTACCTAATACGGTTATTGTAAATCTTATAATGAGGGAAACCACTGGAGATAAATTAATTAGCAAAATAAAGGAAGTTAATAATAATATAAAATGCATATTATCTTCTAGCAACCTATTGAAATTAGAAGATTTTTCAGAAAAGAAAGTAGATGAAGTAATTAAAACTCCTATTGATAGGGAATCACTTATAAGAGCAGTAAAAAGAAATAGAAAGGCAAAGTTTTGTATAAATTGCGGATTGAAAATAGAAAAAGATATTGGATTTAAAGCAAAGTTTTGTCCTAATTGTGGAGAAAAGCTATAATTTATAAAAAAATTCAAAATTTTTAAAATAAACACTAGAAATTATAAAACTAATGTAGTATAATTACTTATGTAAACATTTTCAATTATCAAATTGCCAAATCCAACCCCATTTAAAATATAAATTCCATCAAAAAGCACCGATAAAAATATCGGTGCTTTTTAAATGATTTCTTCCCAGCAACAGTAAAGCTTTTCTAACTTAGAGTGGTAATCGTTAATTTGTTTATTTATTTCTTCGCTTTTTTTAGGATCAGAATAAACTTCCTCAAGACAAAGGAGATTATTAAGTTCATCTACCTCCTTCTCTATATTCGATATTTGCTCTTCTAAGTTTTTAACTTGCAAATGCTTTTGTTTTTGAAGTTTTTCTTCTTCACGTTTTTTCTTTTTTTCATACTGAATCTGGGTTTTGGTTTTTCCTTCATTTTCTTCTAGATCTTCGAATCTCAAAGGATTATTTTTCTTTTCTATATAGTAATTATAGTTCCCTAAATAAGTTTTCACGCCATTTTCATTTAACTCATAAATCTTTTCAGCTATTTTATTTAAGAAGTATCTATCATGAGAAATAGTAATTATAGTTCCATCATAGCTAAGAATAGCATCTTCTAATGCTTCACGGGACATTATATCTAAGTGATTTGTTGGTTCATCCAAAAGAAGAAAATTAGATTTAGACAACATAAGCTTTAAAAGATTTATTTTGCATTTTTCCCCACCACTTAAGGAGGAGATTTTTTTAAAGACCTCATCTCCAGTAAACAAAAAGATTGCAAGAGAGTTTCTAAGTTCTGTGGTTGTAAGGTTAGGAAAGTCATCCCAAACTTCATCCAATACTGTTTTATCAATGTCTAAGTTAGATTGTTCTTGATCATAATATCCAATATATACATTTTTTCCTAAGATACAAACACCTTTATCAGATAAAACATTACCCATTAGAATTTTAAAAAGGGTAGTTTTACCACGACCATTTTCTCCGATTAAAGCAACTCTTTCGCCACGTTTAATATCTAGGTCTAGATTACTAAATAAATTCTTATCGGAAAAACTTTTTGATAAACCTTCAATATGAAGTACATCATTTCCACTTTTTATTGGAGTTTGAAATTGTATTTTTGTAATCTTCTTATCCTTAATAGGGGAATCAATTCTTTCAATTTTATCTAAAGCCTTTTGCCTGCTTTCAGCAGCCCTAATGCTTTTTTCTCTATTAAAGGAACGATATCGTTCTATTATTTCTTCTTGGCGTTTAATCTCCTGCTGTTGAAGTGTAAATGCTTTTAATTTTTCTTCATAAGCCTTTTTCTTTAATTCAACATAAGCAGAATAATTGCCATTGTACGTCTCTACAATACCATTATTCATATCAAAGGTTTTACTAGTTATAGCATCTAGAAAAAATCTATCATGAGAAATAACTATAATTGAGCCCTTATAGGATTTAAGGTATTCTTCTAGCCATTCTATAGTTTCTAGATCAAGATGATTTGTTGGCTCATCTAACAATAATATATCAGGATTAGAGAGAAGAAGCTTACAAAGAGCTATTCTGGTTTTCTGTCCACCACTTAAAATATCGATGGGTTTTTCATAATCTTTTTCTGCAAAACCTAGTCCTTGTAAAACCCTACTAATATTTGCTTTAAATGTATATCCACCACGGTTATTAAATACCTCAGATAAGACTGTATATTCTTTAATTATTTTATCAAGGTATTCTGAATTAGAAGAATCATAGGGTGTATTCATTTCTGTTTCCAATTCTCTCAATTTTGCTTCTATATCTAATAAGTCTTGAAAGACTGAGAGTACTTCTTCATAAATAGAACTACTACTTTCAAGGGAAAGATGTTGAGCTAGATACCCTAGCCTTTTATTCTTATCAATAAATATTTCTCCCTCATCAGGATCTAATTGCTTTGTAATTATCTTAAACAAAGTTGATTTACCTGCACCATTTGGTCCAACTAAACCTACTCGCTCACCTTCCTCTATGATGATTGTTACGCTCTTTAATATTACTTCTATGCCATAAGTTTTGCTAATATTTTTGCAACTCAAAACTATCATCCGTTTCACCTACCCTATAACATTGTACTATGTAATTATAAATTTTTGTAGATAATTTAGAATGAAATAGATCGGTAAATGATTTTTACTAAATGAAGAATGTATAATAATAGGCTATTTACTAAGAATAGATATAAAATAAGTAAGAAAAAACATAATAGTAACTTGACATTATTAAAAATGCTGTTCTTGTATTAATAATATAAATATAGTAAAATAATAAATTAAATAACTAATAAAGTATTTTAAAATAATAAATAGCAGTTTATATTGCTATTTGTATTTTAGGCATATTTTCTTGAAAAGGGGTAAAAGTTGATGGAAAAGAAAAAAGAAATATCTATGGCCGTTATAAGGAGATTACCTAAATATCAAAGATATCTATACGAGTTAATGAGACATGATATTGATAGAATATCTTCAAAAGAGTTAAGTGAAAAGATTGGTTTTACAGCTTCACAAATTAGGCAAGATTTAAATAATTTTGGAGACTTCGGGCAGCAAGGTTATGGATACAATGTGAAAGACTTACTTGGAAAAATAGATTCAATCCTAGGCTTAGATCATGAGTATAACATTGTCATAATTGGAGCTGGCAATATAGGTCAGGCTGTAGCAAATTATACTAAGTTCGACAGATTAGGATTTAAACTTTCAGCAATATTCGATGTAAATCCTAAGCTTGTTGGTATAAAAATTAGAGATGTTGAAATAAAAGATATAGACGAATTAGATGATTATCTTAAGAATAACAAAGTTGACTTAGGAGTAATATGTGTTCCTAAATCTAACGCTCAAAGTGTTTGTGATATTTTGGTATCTAATGGAGTTGAAGGAATATGGAATTTTGCTCCAATAGATCTTGAAACTGGTGGAAAAGTTATTATTGAGAATGTTCATTTAAGTGAAAGTTTACTTACTCTAACTTATTTATTAAATTGCCAAAAAAATAACACAGATTAGAAGAAAAAATATGTTAACGTTTACTAGGAAAAATGTTAAAAGTATTAATTTGTATTGAAATATATTTATTTACGATATATAATAAAAATGTAGGTTTTATTTTGGGTAAAGGTAAAAAGTTGTAAGAATTTTACCTTTCATTGTTACGATATTAACAATGAAAATGGTAGAATAATTAAGTCAAGTTGTGGGGAGGATAATTATTATGGAATTAAAAAATGTTCTGCTTCAAAAGGAAGGAAATGTAGCGATAGTTACTATTAACAGACCTAAAGCTTTGAACGCACTAAATTCAGAAACCCTAAAAGAACTAGACATAGTTATTGACGAAATTGCAAACAGCAATGATGTATTTGCTATAGTTTTGACAGGGGCTGGAGAAAAGGCTTTTGTAGCTGGTGCAGATATATCTGAGATGAAAGAAATGAATGTATTACAAGGTAGAAATTTTGCTATACTTGGAAACAAAGTATTCAGAAAATTAGAAACATTGGAGATACCTGTTATAGCAGCTATAAATGGCTTTGCATTAGGCGGAGGCTGCGAACTTTCTATGTCTTGTGACATAAGAATAGCATCAGAAAAAGCTAAATTTGGACAACCAGAAGTAGGACTAGGAATTACTCCAGGTTTTGGTGGAACTCAAAGACTTGCAAGACTAGTAGGTATGGGAATGGCTAAAGAAATAATCTATTCAACAAGAATAATAGATGCTCAAAAAGCTTTACAAATAGGTCTTGTAAACAATGTCGTAGCACCAGAAGCATTATTAGATGAAGCTAAAAAACTTGCAGGGGAAATAGCAAGTAAAGCTCCGATTGCTGTAAAACTAAGTAAACAAGCTATAAATAGGGGTATGCAAGTTGACATGGATACAGCAATAATGATAGAAGCTGAAGTGTTTGGAGAGTGCTTCTCCACTGAAGACCAAACAGATGCAATGACAGCATTTGTTGAAAAAAGAAAATTAGATGGTTTCAAAAACAGATAGGAGGTTAAAGTAATGAATTTTGAATTTACTAGAGAGCAACAATTAGTACAACAAATGGTAAGAGAATTCGCTATAAATGAAGTAAAACCAATAGCGGGAGAAATAGATCAAACAGAGGAATTTCCAGTAGAAAACGTAAAGAAAATGGGAAGATATGGGATATTAGGTTTACCGTTCTCAACAGAATATGAAGGAGCAGGTTCAGACTATCTTTCATACATATTAGCAGTTGAAGAACTAGCTAAAGTATGTGGTACTCACAGTGTTATTCTTTCTGCTCACGTTTCACTTTGCGCTGCTGTAATAGATGCATTCGGAACAGAAGAACAAAAGAAAAAATACCTTCCAGACTTATGCTCTGGTAGAAAAATTGGTGCTTTTGGTTTAACTGAACCAAATGCTGGAACAGACGCTGCTGGACAACAAACTGTAGCAGTTAAAGATGGAGATAACTACATCCTTAACGGACAAAAAATATTCATAACAAATGGTGGATATGCTGAGACTTTCATAGTTATAGCTATGACAGATAAGAGTAAAGGGCTTAAAGGAATATCTGCTTTTATAGTAGAAAAATCTTTCCCAGGATTCTCAATAGGAAAAGTTGAAGATAAATTAGGAATCAGAGCATCATCAACTACTGAATTAGTATTTGAAGACTGCGTAGTTCCAGCTGCAAACATGCTTGGAAAAGAAGGAAAAGGATTTGGAATCGCAATGAAAACTCTTGATGCAGGAAGAATTGGTATAGCTGCTCAAGCATTAGGATTAGCTGGAGGTGCTCTAGAAGAAGCTGTTAAATATATGAAAGAAAGAAAACAATTCGGAAAAGAATTGTATAAATTCCAAGGAATGGCTTGGATGGCTGCTGAATGCAAAGCTAAACTTGAAGCTGCTAGATATTTAGTTTACAAAGCTGCTTATAATAAACAAGCTGGATTACCATATGGTGTTGAAGCTGCTACAGCTAAATTATTTGCTGCTGAAACTGCAATGGAAGTTACAACTAAGGCAGTTCAAATGTTTGGTGGATACGGATATACTAAAGATTATCCAGTAGAAAGATTAATGAGAGATGCTAAGATAACAGAAATCTACGAAGGAACATCTCAAGTTCAAAAGATGGTTATCTCAGGAGCATTATTTAGATAATAGATTAATCAAGGAGGGAATAAAACGATGAAAATAGTTGTTTGCTTAAAACAAGTTCCAGATACAAACCAAGTTAAAATAGATCCAGTAACAGGAACACTTATTAGAGAAGGAGTTCCATCAATAATTAACCCAGAAGATAAGCACGCTTTAGAAGAAGCATTAAGATTAAAAGATGAAAACGGAGCTCATGTTACAATAGTAACAATGGGACCTCCTCAAGCAGAAGCTGCATTAAGAGAAGCTATGGCAATGGGAGCAGATGAAGCTATATTAGTAACTGACAGAGCTTTCGCTGGAGCAGATACATTAGCAACATCTCATGCATTAGCAGGAGCATTAAAGAAATTAGAATATGATTTAGTATTAGCAGGAAGACAAGCGATTGACGGAGATACAGCTCAAGTTGGACCAGAAATTGCTGAACACTTAAGTCTTCCACAAGTTACTTATGTACAAAAAGTAGAAGTAGCTGGAGATGCATTAAAAGTAACTAAAGCATTAGAAAATGGATACGAAGTAGTAGAAATCCCAATGCCATGCGTATTAACTGCAATTAAAGAATTAAATGAACCAAGATATATGGACGCTAGAAATATATTCCAAATATTTAAAAAAGAAGTTAAAATATGGAGCGCTGACGATATAGATGTTGATAAAGCTTTACTAGGATTAAAAGGATCTCCTACAAAAGTTAAAAAATCTTGGCCAAAAGAAAACAAAGGTAAAGGCGAAGTAGTTAACATGTCAGCTAAAGAAGCAGCAGCTTTTGCAGCAGCAAAATTAAAAGAAAAGCACTATATTTAGTATATAAGTAGAAGTGGAGGTATAAACAATGAATATAGCAGATTACAAAGGCGTTTGGGTTTTTGCCGAACAAAGAGATGGAGAGCTACAAAAAGTAGCATTAGAATTAGTAGGAAAAGGAAGACAAATAGCAGATAAATTAGAAACAGAATTAGTAGCAGTATTATTAGGAAATAAAGTAGATAACTTAGCTAAAGAATTATTAGCATATGGTGCAGACAAAGTAATATATGCTGAAGATGAAAAATTAGCACACTTTACAACAGATGCTTACACAAAGGTAATTTGTGATTTAGTAAATGCAAAGAAGCCAGAAGTAATGTTAATAGGAGCATCATTCTTAGGAAGAGATTTAGGACCAAGAGTAGCAGGAAGATTATCTACAGGATTAACTGCTGACTGTACTGGACTAGATATTGAAGAAGGAACAAACCACTTAATGATGACAAGACCAGCATTTGGTGGAAACTTAATGGCAACAATCATGTGTACTGAAAATAGACCACAAATGGCAACAGTAAGACCAGGTGTGTTCGATAAATTAGCTAAAGATGAAGCAAAAGTAGATGCAGCTAAAATAGAAAAAGTTGCAGTATCACTTGGAGCAGAAGACTTAAGAGTAAAAGTATTAGAAGTTGTTAAATTAGCTAAACAAGTAGCAGATATCGGAGAAGCTGAAATATTAGTATCAGGAGGAAGAGGAGTAGGAAGCAAAGAAAACTTTGCAATGCTACAAGAACTTGCTGATGTATTAGGCGGAACAGTATCAGGATCAAGAGCAGCAATAGAAAATGGCTGGATAGACCATGCATTACAAGTAGGTCAAACAGGAAAGACTGTAAGACCAAAATTATATTTTGCTGTAGGAATTTCAGGAGCTATCCAACATTTAGCTGGAATGCAAGACAGTGATTACATAATCGCTATCAACAAAGATGCTGATTGCTCAATGATGAAAGTAGCTGACTTAGGATTAGTTGGAGACTTTAGTAAAGTTATTCCAGAATTAATAGCTCAAATTCAAAGCTATAAATAATTTATGAAAAAATATATTATGTTAATGTTTGCCCTTAAAAGGGTGAGCATTAACATAAATATTTTATTTTAAATTTATTAACTTTAATTTTATTAATAAGGTTAAAGTAAAATTTGGGGAGGTATTTTAATATGAAAAAAGTATGTGTACTTGGTGCTGGAACAATGGGAGCAGGAATTGCTCAAGCATTCGCTGTAAAAGGTTATGAAGTACTAGTAAGAGACATCAAAGACGAATTTGTACAAAAAGGACTTAATGGAATTAACAAGAACCTTTCAAAATTAGTTGAAAAAGGTAAGATGGAAGAAGCTAAGAAAGAAGAAATACTTTCTAAATTATCAGGAACAGTTGACCTAAATGCGGCAGCTGATTGTGATTTAATAGTTGAAGCAGCAGTAGAAAACATGGAAATCAAGAAACAAATATTTGCTGAATTAGACAGAATATGTAAACCTGAAACAATTCTTGCTTCAAATACATCTTCTTTATCAATAACAGAAGTTGCATCAGCAACAAAGAGACCTGATAAAGTAATAGGAATGCACTTCTTTAACCCAGCTCCTGTTA
>Ga0074193_1001657_pt1 | contig 25301 bp, 21 predicted proteins | sample EPASupsiteHSE605_FD_64523 | JGI IMG/M metagenome (GOLD analysis project Ga0074193, IMG submission 64523) | Bioremediated contaminated groundwater from EPA Superfund site, New Mexico - Sample HSE6-05 | ecosystem: Environmental > Aquatic > Deep subsurface > Groundwater > Contaminated ... | reverse complement strand
GGAGAGGGTAAACTTAATAGTACACCATTTTTCAACGTCGTTGCGTTCACTAATGCTCACATTAGTGATTTGCAGGTTGTTGGCCATCAGAGCCCCCCCTGCAAGTAGCAGCGCAACAAAAGCAAGCATTTGCTTAAAAAAATTGTTGTGTTTCATAATTAAAAGTTTTTGGTTAGTAAATAAAATCGAATAAAAATTTATTGTGTTATTGTAATCCATTTTATGGCTTCCTCAAAAGTTTTAAAAACACTCAGGTTCAGCATGTGCGAGTTAAAATAGAGCTGAATAAATTCCCGTTGGTTTTCACAACCGTAATCATCCGGGCGTATAAGCGCAAAATTTAAAAAGTGAGAATAGAATAATTTTCGTATAGCCTGATAAACACAAATAAAATCGCGTAAAGGAAGGATTTCCTCCAGCTTATCATTCACAATTGCCTTATTGGCGTTTCGGGAAAGAAGAAGCGAAGCAACTTCGAGGTATATATATTTATACGCCTTGATGCTTGCTGTACCTGTAACTTCCACATGGATTATTCCTGCAATATTTTCATATATTAGTTTATATCCTGCAATTTTCCCCATAAATGGAGTCTCTGATTCATGGGCAGGAGAGATCAATTTAAATGTGTCCATAATGGAAAATTTTTGAGGGTTAAAACTTTGTTAAAACTGAACAATCCAAAATTCGCCCATAATCAATTTGAATACAAAATAGATATCGCCGGATTGATGAATTTGGCGATGAATACCTAGCTATAGCGAAAAAAAAAGATGGGAAAAACAAAATCCCATCCGATACTTTCTGTGTGTTTATCAGGTATATAAAATGTTAAAACAATGCTAAGTGATCGCCCTTTAATTCTAAAAATGAAAAATCTGTTTTTGACGAATATGGCTCCCAAAAAGTCGGTTTAGGGCACTTTAAAATAGGATAATTGTGAAATATGGCGACGGTTAAAATCAAAATAAGGTCGATTTTACACACAAGTAGTTAAAAAAAATCGCCCATGTGTGATTTTTCAACACAATAATACGCTGTGAAAATAGTCTGCAAATGCTCAATTTTCTATGGCAAAAGCCATATTTACGCATGTACTATTTTCCTGTTTCATTTCAACAATTAATAAACAGATAAAACACTTCTATTCTATCATAAATCATTAAAATGAGTTTAAACGCCTGTTTCTTTAAAAATTCTGTTAAAATTAAAATAAGTCCCTTTTCGTTTCAGTTTCTATTTCCGTATATCATAATGTTTCCGGCATAAAAAACCTTCAGAATAAATGACTATCGCAAATATCCAGCCAAACTGTTTCTTCATTTCATAATACGATTTTCTATCACTTAATAAACAGTTTATTGTCTGTAATATACAATACATTATGAATTATCTGTAGCTAAAAACAGCTCATCATAACCATACTCACACCATGCAAAACAAGCACTATTATGGGACATTTGTGTTATAATCCGGACAAAAATAGTAGCAATAAATAATCGTAAATCTGCCTCGAGCGGAAAAGCACTTGAATAGCGGTTTTGACGTAGCTGTGATTTACACCTTAAACGACATTAGATCTAAAACTGTAATTGCACGTGTTTTATAATAATTTCAGTAGCACCTTTTTGCTCCTGAACATAGTTTGCACAGATTTCAGAGCTTTTTTGCCATAGAGCATCATCTGTAAGTAATTTGTTGCATATTTTATACAAGTCTTCCTGATTCTGAACAGTGTGTGCCCCTTTATCCCTTACAAGGTCGCAGGCTTCTTTAAAACGGGCATAATTTGGTCCGATAATTACCGGAACGCCATAAGCAGCGGCTTCCAGAATATTGTGGATTCCTTTTCCAAAGCCTCCTCCGATGTATGCAATGTCAGCATAACGATAGAGCTTTGAGAGAAATCCTATTCCGTCAATAATCAGTATTTTATGAAGAGAAATGTTACCGTGGCCGGCTTCAGATAGTCTGATTGTTTTATGAGGGAAAAGGTTTTTAATTTCCTGAATTCGCTTTTCATCCACTTCGTGTGGTGCAATAACAATTCGTGTATTATCAGGTAGTTGCTGTATAATATTTGCAAGTAGCGTTTCATCAGGTAACCAACTGCTTCCAGCGAGTATTATCTTGTGGCCTTCTGAGAATTTTTCAATCAACGGGAATGATTCCTGATTTGCTACAACATTGCATACTCTGTCAAAACGAGTATCACCACTAATTATAGCATTTTGAAAACCAATAGATTGTAAGAGTTTTATTGACTCATCATTTTGAACAAAAAAATAATCAACAGCATTTAATTGTTTACGAAACCACTTGCCCCAGGGCTTAAAGAAATGTTGAGAGGAGCGAAATATTGCCGAAATAACGTAAAGCGGAATTTCCCTGAGTTTCAACTCATTCATAAAATTAAACCAGTACTCATATTTAATAAAGAATACCATTTGGGGGTTTACACAATCGAGAAAGAATATTGCATTTGAAGAAAAATCAGCAGGAAGGTACAAAATGAGATCTGCTCCGCTGTAATTTTTACGGATTTCATATCCGGAAGGAGAAAAAAAAGTGAGCAGCAGATAATATTCAGGGTAATTTTTACGAAAAGCTTCAATAACCGGACGGCCTTGTTCAAATTCACCCAACGATGCCGCATGAAACCATACCACAGGCTTTTTGCCGGGATTAAAACCGGATAGTTTTGTTTTCCAGTTTTTTCGTCCCTCAACCCAGCGTTTTGCTTTCAAGGAATGTAAGGCAGAAACCCTTATTGCCGAAATATAAATGTGGATAAAAAAGGTATATAACAATCTCATTTCTAATAGTAGAATTCATTTGGAGCACGACCATATAATGGAATAATCCATCCAAATTTAAAGCCTACAAACTGATCGTAATAGGTTTTTGTATCTTTTTTATGTTCGTCAAAGTTATAATCGCGCAATGATTTTGTCCATCCTCCCATAAATTCAACGCCTATGTAAAAGTTATAAAGACGTTTGTTGCTGAGATTCAGATATCCCAAAAATCCGTTCATCTGAAACCCCTGACTTAAACGATCATAGCCTTTTGCGTAATCATCACGTAATTGCGGGGTTGCATTATTATCCGCTTCAATTCTGATTTTATGCCGAAGAATTCCGCCTCCTATGGTAAACATGATTCCGGAATTCGGATTAGAGCCAAAAACAGGGAATACTTTCCCGACTTTAACAGAAGCTGAATAACCACGTTCAAACATACGAATGTCAGCATAAGTGCCTTCACGACTGATAACATTGCCATCGCTGGTTGCTATTCCACTAATAATCTGATTTTGAATTTTCACATTGTTCCCAAAGATAAAATTCAAATCAGCACCAAGAAGCCAGTTGTTTTTCAGTTTTACCGTAAACGCCGGGCCAATGGTGGAGTTATTCCCATAACGGTTCGCCAGATCTCCCCCTACAAAATTAAACGAGTAGCTTGCTGATATCATACTCACTACAAAAGATGAGTCCTTAATATTTCGTTGAGCATACGAATGAACCTGAAAAAGCGTTATCGATAAAAACGTAAAAACAAAGAGTATGTGTGATTTTTTCATACGTGGCAAATTTCCCTTAAAAACGCAAAATTACAGCTTTCATTTTACCACAGTAAAAAAAGTATGCAGAACCTTTCATTTTTGATTGATTTGCGACTCAAAGTCATAATCTAATTTTGTGCTTTCGAAGCTCTAAAATAACATAATTTTTGTTGAATGAAGGGATTTTCATACTTTTGTGAATCGAATAACAATGGAGATATAAAACAACTAACCTCATATTTTTAAGCTTATGAAAAAAATACAAATGGTTGATCTTAAAGGTCAATATGAAAAAATTAAAGCGGAAGTTGACAAAGGAATTCAGGAAGTAATCGATAATACAGCATTTATTAATGGTCCGGCCGTAAATCGTTTTCGCGAGAATCTGGAAAAATATCTTAATGTAAAACATGTAATTCCCTGCGCAAACGGAACCGATGCGTTGCAAGTTGCAATGATGGCTCTCGGATTAAAACCAGGTGATGAAGTCATTACAGCTAATTTTACCTTTATTGCAACGGCTGAGGTTATCGCTCTTTTGGGATTCACTCCGGTTTTGGTTGATGTTGATCCTCATACATTTAATATTGATATTAAAGCGATAGAAAGAGCCATTACTCCCAAAACTAAAGCAATTGTTCCTGTTCATCTTTTCGGACAAAGTGCAGATATGGAAGCCGTAATGGAACTTGCTCAAAAACATAATCTCTTTGTAATAGAAGATAACTGCCAGGCTATCGGTGCTGATTATATATTTAAAAATGGAAGCCGGAAGAAAACCGGAACTATTGGTCATGTTGGCTGCACTTCATTCTTCCCGTCCAAGAATTTGGGTTGCTATGGCGATGGTGGCGCAATTTTCACGAATGACGATGAACTGGCGAACCAACTACGCGTTGTGGTAAATCATGGAATGGTTGTTCGATACTATCATGATTATGTAGGTGTTAATTCACGTTTAGACAGTATTCAGGCCGTTGTTCTGGATGCGAAGCTGAAACATTTGGATGAATATGCTGCTGCTCGCCGTTATGTTGCCGATTATTATGACAAAGCTTTTGCAAATTGTGATAAGCTGAAGACTCCGTTCCGTGCTGTAAACTCAACACACGTTTTCCATCAATATACACTAGTTACTTCAAATATCGATCGGAAAGCACTTCAGGATTATCTGGCTTCGAAAGATATTCCGGCTATGATTTATTATCCGGTACCTCTTCATATGCAAAAAGCGTATGTTGATCCACGTTACAAAGAAGGTGATTTTCCTGTTACTGAAAAACTTTGCGAAACAGTGCTTTCTCTTCCAATGCATACCGAACTTGATGATGAACAATTAAAACATATCACGGAGAATGTTTTAGCATTCATAAACAAATAAGCACGAGGTTTTACCAACCTAAACAAATCCTTTATTCTCACACTTTCCCGGTTTTAGGAGGCTGAGTCCGGTCTCCTGCGAATCGGGAAAGTGTGTGTTGTAATAGAACGTCACTATTCCATTGGCATTTCCCCCGAATGATCCTGGATTCATTCGGAATTCACGCTGGTAAAAAATATTCTTGTAATTTTGGACTGTCTGAAAAGTCTGCAAACTGATAAAAACGCTCTTTAGTCTAATGGCTAATAGTCAGTATATTGTTATGTTGAGTGGAGTCGGAATATAAAGAATCCGATTTTTCAGACAGCTCATTTTTTATCTTTAAAAAGACAAGGCTATGGAAAAAGAATACTTTGCACACGAAACTGCAATTATTGATGAAGGATGTATCATAGAAAAGGGTACAAAAATCTGGCATTTTTCACATGTAATGAGTAATTGTAAAATAGGTGAAAATTGCAATATCGGACAAAATGTTGTGATTTCGCCTGATGTAATATTAGGAAAGAATGTAAAGGTTCAGAATAATGTATCTATCTATACAGGAGTTATTTGTGAAGATGATGTATTTCTTGGCCCGTCGATGGTGTTTACAAATGTAACCAATCCGCGTAGTGCGATTAATCGCAGGGGGCAATATGCAGTAACAGTAGTGAGAAAAGGTGCTTCAATTGGAGCAAATGCAACAATTGTGTGTGGCCATGACATTGGAGAATATGCCTTTATCGGTGCCGGAGCGGTGGTTACCAAAACGGTTCCTGCCTATGCTTTGGTTGTAGGAAATCCTGCTAAACAGTTAGGATGGATCAGCGAATATGGTCATCGGCTAAATTTTGATCAGAATGGTATTGCTGTTTGTCCGGAAAGTGGCGACAAATACCAATTGAAGGATAACAGCGTTACTAAGCTATAAAAAATCTACAAAAATGAATTTTGCACTTATCGGAGCAGCTGGGTATATTGCTCCACGACACATGAAAGCAATTAAAGAAACCGGGAATGATCTGGTTGCTGCATTGGATCCTTTCGATAGCGTTGGAATTATTGACAGTCATTTTCCGAATGCTGACTTTTTTATCGAGCCAGAACGTTTTGATCGTCATCTGGATCATCTTCGCCGGGAAGGGACACGGAAGATTGATTATGTAAGTATTTGTTCTCCAAACTATTTACATGATTCGCACATTCGTTTGGCCCTGCGTAATGATGCCCATGCCATTTGTGAAAAGCCCATCGTTCTCAATCCATGGAACATTGATGCCCTCAAAATCATTGAAAAAGAAACCGGAAAAAAGATCTATACTGTGTTGCAACTTCGTTTGCATCCTTCTATCATTGCCCTAAAAAAAGAGATAGATGCAGCTCCTGCCGGAAAGATGTATGATATAGATTTATCATACATTACAAGCCGGGGTAAATGGTATCATTATTCATGGAAAGGCGATATGGCAAAATCAGGAGGCATTGCAACCAATATTGGGGTTCATTTTTTTGATATGCTGGGTTGGATTTTTGGAGATGTGAAAGAAAACATTGTTCACGTTTCCCGCGAGGATAAAGCTTCCGGTTTCCTTCAATTGGAAAAAGCCCGCGTACGCTGGTTCCTCAGTATTGATTATAATGACATTCCTGAAGGTGTGAAAGCAGCAGGTCAAAGAACCTGGCGTTCCATTACGGTTGAAGGTAAAGAAATAGAGTTTAGCGGAGGCTTTACGGATTTACATACGGTTACCTATCAGGATATTCTTTCAGGAGGAGGTTTCGGTGTGGAAGATGCACGCAACAGCATTGTAGCTGTCCATCAAATCCGTACACAAACGCCAGTGGGATTAGTTGGTGATTATCATCCGCTTGCACGATAAATCCATGTGTAATAAAAACAGGAAAAGAGTGTATTCCCAAATGGCTCTCTCTTCCTGTTTTTGATGGAAAGATTATAGACAAATCAGTTACTGAGTGGTTTTAGTGGTATAAACAGCTCCGTAAATTGTTTTTCTTCATTTGGTATTTTAGAATATAGCTCGAATCTAGGTTCATTTTCTGGCTGATATCCACTTTTGGGAAGCCATTCTTTATAAACCCATTTCCATACTTTGGATACTTCCTCAGAGGTGAGGTTTGCTTTAATTACCAGATAATTTCCCTCATATAAATCTTTTTTCCCTACAATTCCTTTTGTGGTATAATCATTTGGTATTATTGCTCCAAGTAAAATACATTGGATCGTTGATAACATCTTTTCACCTTCACTTTGATGGATCACCACATATTTAAATGCAGTTTTATAATTAACCCGTTTACGTGTAATCCATTTATCAATACTATTCCATAAGCGGGATGTAAGATTCTTTTTTGCGAAATCAATAGTTCCGTAACGAATATATGCAACTGTAATGCTTTTTATATACTTAACCTCTACGCAAGATGACTGCTCTATGTTTAATTGATCTTCTCTTATCTGTTTTTCAGAAAAAATTCTTTTGTAAAAGAAATCAATATTTAGATTGTTATTGCTGTATTGTTTGCGAAAACTTGTTACACAAATGCCGGATTGTTGTTTAAATATTCTTGAGAATATATATACATCCACAAATCCACATTCCACAGCAATGTAAGAAAGAGGCCAGTCCGGCTTCCTGATTAGTAATTCTGCTGCTTTATTAATTCGTACCTTATTGAGGTATTCACTTAACGTATTGCCTGCTGTGTTTTCAAAAATATCCTTGATATGTATTTCAGAGAATCCGGAAACTTCAGAAAGCTCCTCAACTGTGATTTTCTTAGTATAATGAATTGCAATGTAATTTGCAATTTGAAGTACCTTGGATATATATTCAGCTTCCGAATTATGAAAGTTTAAGTTCATAAATATTTGTAAATTATTTTATTTGTTCTTCGATAGAGATATTAGTGTTTATTAAAGATTTACTTTCCCATACAAATATAAGTTTATTGAGTAAATATTAATAATTGACGATTTTCTAACGCGCCAAATACGACAAAATAGAAGCTTATTATTGTATTTATTAGCGAAACTGGCAGAGATTATAAAATATCTATTTATAAAATTCGAAATAACAAAATACTGATAATAAGTAATATAATGTTTTTAAAAAAGATAAGCTGTTTTGTTTTTGTCTTCAATTTATTATTTTGTTGTTTGTGTTGATGTTTTTTTCGATATGCGATCCTTGTTTAACGAAATTAGTTGCTCAAAATAAATTCTGAAAAAACGAAGATGATTGACGAACCTACCAAAAGAAAAATAGAAGTTTCATATACACCTATATTGGGGCAAACTGCAGATTATACCTTGAAGTTTGAAGAAATAAATAATTCTCTAATCGTGTATTTGGAAGGAAATTGTTCCTTTAAAGCATATAAATTTATCTATGTGGAAATTTCATCTATGATGCTGATTTCAAGATATGGCAGAGTGATCGTAATTGATAATATTCAAGGATGTTTGAGTTCTGAAGAAATGCAATCGTTGATTCGTTTTTTTGATCGCCTTGATAAATATAAGTATATCAAAGCTGCTTTCGTGAGAACAGATGGCTTTGGGAATTATCTATATCTTAGATATATACGAAAAAAAATTCAACACTATTTTTATGCGTTGGACGTATTTGATAATATACATAAAGCTGTATTCTGGTTAAATAATACTAAACGATAATTTGTCATAAATTCTATCCTGACTACTATGTTTGAAAGAGTAAGTACATTATCTTGTTGTCCTGATTTTAATCCCGATTTATGGGACGATAGATTTTTTATATGGGAAAATAAAAACGTTATTGTGGAGAGTGTGTGTACATTTTTTTATTTGCCCATGAATCTGAACCGGGTTCTAAAAAGGATACATGTGCTTCTGGAAAGAAATCATATTAAAAACCCTGATAACTTGTATTTACGTGAATATGTATCATTCTGGAGAATGAATATATATGTTCCTGTAGATAATTCTGTCCCTTGTATGGAAAACAGATCTATGTGTGGACGGTTTTATGGAAAGGTTTTTCGGGAAGACATTCAGCATAAGGTTAAATGGCTTGAGTATTTCCGTAACAGGCTTAAAGAAGAGGGCTACATTTCTAAACAATTATATAGGTGGTATCCGAAATGCACGAAATGTATCCGTAAAGGTGAAATAAATTATGTTGTATATCTTGCACAAGTGCTTCCTGCTGATATGTATCATTCTATAGGGTCATAACAAAAGATATAAATAGAGTAGCAATGATAATAAGATATTTAATTGCATCATTATCATATTGTTTGTTATGCTATAAAATAATTACCATATAAAAAAATATTTCCTGCCGGAAACATATCTACCCCCAAATTCTATAATCCAGATTTCAAGATTAAGCAGGAGCTTATTTTGATTTATTATATATATTTAAACATAAATTATATATATCAATTATTGAACATATAATGTAAAATACAATAATTATGATTATTATAAAATTAACAAATAATATTTTAATGAAATGAAATATAGTGTTATATAAGTGTGATATAGGCTTTAATATTTTAGTTATGTTAGCCAGAATTGTTATATATTTGTGTAATATATAAATCGAGTACAGAGATAAATAGCCAATAGCATTTGTAATCATGAATCCATTGTTTCTGAAATTAACAAAATCGATTGTAATGCTGACTTATAAAGATTACGCACGTTTGCGTTTAATCTGCTTATTTATAATATATTTTACATGTATTTGCTTCAAGAAAGAGCAAGATGAGAATATTTATAAAGCTCAACAAACATGTAGTGATGATAACTGTTTAAAGAATATCTGGCAGGCTTACGCTTTATGCAATTAGATTAATGGAAGACAAATTATGGATAACTTAGGAAGAATTCAGGAAGGATTAGGAAGGTTTGGAAGTTATTTTCTTGATATGGAAATTCATGTAAATATACTGGTTCTTAATCTGACAGAGATCACTTCCTTTAAAGTATATAAATATATCATTGATAAAGTTGAAGAGCTTTTAAAGTTTTATCATATAGCCCGGGCTATTTTGGTAGATAATTTCCCGGGAAAATGTAATTGTTTTGAAAAAGTAGAGCTTTTTAAAATCCTTTATCATAAATTAAGAGATACATCTTATATTATTTCTGTTGTAAGAAGTAATACCTGTTTTAATGGTGATGATTTATTACTAAGTAATGTGGAGCTTTTCTATTTGAAGAAGATAAAGAACCTGCAATTACACAGATCTCAAGAAAGTGCTTTTATGTGGATGATTACCCATTAAAGCATTGTTTTTATTTTATTTCTCGTTAGCCGGTGTATATTCACCGGCTTTTTTATAGGTATTACGAAGCGTTTAAGCTTATGGAGCAAATTATTGTCGCCATATTCGTCAAACTCAGACTGAAAAAAGAATGTTTTTTAAGAGAAGTTGTGTAAATCTGATAGATACTGCCTTTAAACAACATTCTTTTTCGTATGGTTTATTTGCTTTATTATCAGTGTCATGTGTTGGTTTTGCTATAGTTGCCAGCTTATAATAAAATTAAATTAATCGCCAGATTTGCAAATCTGTCTATAAATTGTAAAAAAAGCTGTTACTCAATAACGATCTTTGAAATAGCGATTGCTTCCTAATGCAAGTTATATGAATAATATCTTTACCCGCCTCAACATTCCTCTGCAAAAATCTTCACCGTATCCTATGCTGGAATACAATGGAGGGTACTCTCTTTCGTACGAGATTGTAAATGATATTGTCTATATTCATGTTTCAGGAAGGATGTCGGAGAAAGCATATAAATTTATTTATTATGAAATCTCATCCATTTTATTGTTAAACAGAATAAAACATGCATTATTTATTGATCAGCTTGAAGGTGATATTGATTATTGCGGATTTATGAATATCTATGCCTATATTCAAACGCTCCTGATAACCGACGATATGTATATAGGATTACTACGATCCGATAATTATGGAAGCATTCAGAAACGTGATTTTTTTATTTTGTATTACAATTTTCACAGATATAATTTCTGGATGTTTGACGATATCGAACATGCCGAAGCCTGGCTGATTGCAAACATGCGGAAATGATGTTATCTGGGAAAGATTCTGAATTCTGTATTTTTTCTCAGGTTTATGTTGTTTAAGGTTTAAAATAAATTGTACCGGAATTTTGTACTTAGGAATATCATCTTACTTTCATAGTTTATAGTCCATGTGTAGGATTTTTGTTCAAAAAGGGTGATTTTTAGTGCAAATTCCGGACAGTTTTTTAACGCCTTCTTTTCTTTCTTCCTCTCATCAAACGAGGCTGGAAGGGCAGAGTGATTAACAAATTGTCAGGAAAATATTTTATCCTGCGTGTTTTTCTGATGAGACCTTTAATTGAAACGTGTTACGGTACGCTGCACCCTAATATTTTGCAATCTTATTCTCGTACAGATAATGCACTACTCTGTGCCTTACTTTTCAACTCTGGTACAGAGATCTCTGGTATTTATAAATTTGAATTACGATTCATTATCCAATGAAAACAAATGTGTTTAATAATCACCCTTCGATTACGCTCAACATAACGGGAGTATGAAACACTCAGCATGAAAAAGAGCAAAAAGTACCTTACAACCCGAATAAAGCATAAGAAGATAACTCAACCCGAATGATAAAAGATACCTGGATTTACATTTATTTTAAACTCAATCCTTTGTGATATACTATCGGTACTCTGAAATATCAAGATTAATCGGATATGGAAGACCGGACTGCTGCATTTTTTCAATCTGATTGAAACATACTATTGACAATCAAAGAAATTCGTACTTTTGCCGAATAATTCAACCATCGTCATTCGAACAAACATAAAATAATCAGGGTTGAATCTCGTTTTACGATATCTTAATACATTTTCATGTTGAAAAAAGTTGTTTTCTATATCGTTTTAATTGCCTTACTGGCAAACTTCAGCAGTACAAAAGCTCAGCGTACAAGGATGCCTAACAACCCTAACTACGATCTGAAACCATATCACTTTGGTTTTTTACTTGGCTTAAACAATATGGATTTTACCCTGAAAAATGTACAGGAACTCAATACAAGTATCGATACTCTTTATGGCATTGAACCATCCCCTAAACTTGGTTTTAATGTAGGGATTCTGGCCAACCTTCGCCTTGGAGAATATTTTGATCTTCGTTTTACACCCACTCTTTCGTTTGGTGAACGTAATATCAATTATTTCATCAAGTTTAACAATACTGTTTTTTCAGAAGTGAATAAAAAAATTGAGTCAACTTATCTGGAATTTCCGCTGGAACTCAAGTACAAATCAAAGCGTTTGATAAACTCAAGAGCATACCTGATTGGTGGAGCCAAATATATTCTCGATCTGGCTTCACAAGCCAAAAAGAAAGAAGAAAACGAAGAAATTATCGTAAAACTTCGCCGTGACGACATTATGCTTTCACTGGGAGTAGGGTTTGATTTTTATCTCACCTATTTCAAGTTTGCAACCGAACTTAAAATGTCATGGGGTATGAAAAACCTTCTGATTTACGAAAACAACGTTTATACTGACGGCATCGAACGTTTACGCAATAAGATGCTGCAGATTTCATTTACATTTGAATAAATAAATTCATGATTAGAGAATTCGAAATTGCTTTGTCGCCTAAAGAAGCGTCAAATCCTTTATTATATTTACCTCTGATAGCCCAGAAAGCACACGTTCCGGACACGAAAATCAATCACACCGCAATTCTGAAACGCTCTATAGATGCCCGAAAAGGAAACATCCTGATAAAACTTAAAGTTCAGGTTTTTACGCATGACGACCATTACGATGTTTCCGCAGAAGAAGCTCAAAAATCGAGATATCAGGATGTCCATTTAAAAAAACCAGTCGCCATTATTGGAGCGGGTCCGGCAGGATTGTTTGCGGCATTAACACTGATTGAAAACGGACTAAAACCTGTTATTTTCGAACGCGGAAAAGATGTAAAAGAGCGTAAACACGATTTGGCTGCACTCAACCGCGAACACAAAGTAAATCCGGATTCCAACTATTGCTTTGGCGAAGGTGGCGCGGGAACCTATTCTGACGGAAAACTTTACACCCGTTCCAACAAACGCGGAAATGTCAAAAACATCCTGCAAAAGCTTGTGGAAAATGGCGCAAATACAGATATTCTGATTGATGCTCACCCACATATCGGCACCGACAAGCTCCCCAATATTATAGCCTCAATTCGTCAAACTATTCTGGATGCCGGTGGAGAAATCCATTTTAATACCTGCATCGAAGATTTTGAACTCGAAGGAAATAAAATCAAAACATTGATCGACCGATCCGGAACAAAAATGGATGTAGAGGAGGTTATCCTTGCCATCGGACACTCCTCCCGTGAAATGTACCGTTTACTGCAAAAGAAAAACATTCTGCTCGAAGCAAAATCATTTGCTGTTGGGGTTAGGGCTGAGCATCCTCAATTGCTGATTGATCAAATTCAATATCACGCGCCACAACGCAATCCTTTTTTACCGGCAGCATCCTACAGTCTTGTTACACAGGTAGAAAACAGAGGCGTTTTTTCATTCTGTATGTGTCCCGGCGGAATGATGATACCTTCGGCTACCGCCGATGAACAGCTTGTTATAAACGGTATGTCGAACTCTCAACGTAATTCGCCTTTTGCAAATTCAGGGATTGTGGTATCCGTAGAACCTGAAGACCTGGCAGAATATCAAAAATTTGGACCTTTAGCCGGATTGTATTTTCAGGAAGATCTCGAAAAAGCAATGTATATTGCCGGAGGCTCATCACAAGTAGCCCCTGCACAAAGAATTACGGACTTCGCTAAAGGAAAAATATCGGCAGATTTACCCAAAACCTCTTATATTCCGGGCGTGAAATCAGCCCCGTTGCACGAGATACTCCCCCCTTTTATCGGGCGCAGACTGCAACAAGCCTTCCGTGATTTTGGTGAGAAAATGAAAGGATATTACACATCCAATGGTGTGATTCTGGGAGTAGAATCACGCACGTCCTCCCCAGTCAGAATTCCAAGAGTTGATGAGATGATGAATCATCCGCAAATCCTCAATCTTTATCCCTGTGGTGAAGGAGCCGGCTATGCCGGGGGAATTGTCAGCTCCGCCATGGACGGCGTAAATGCGGCACTGGTCATTGTCAACAAGGGCTAATTTCTCCCCTTTCGCAAAATCCCGAACATTCTGTCCATCAATAACAGCGGTTGACGAATACACTTCTCGTCCTGAGAAACCCTCTAATCAGGTACGAGGGAACAACAACCTGCATCTTTTAACTTCAAACTACATACTCTCTCACCAAAAACTCAGGGCATGAAATTTGTGCATTGATTTCAGTTAATACGTAGAAGTGTTTCCATGATTACACCTACAATGAAAATCCTGAAAATCATTCTTTTTTGTATCTTAATTACGGGTACACTAAACGGATATTCACAAGATATGCTTTGCGGTAAAATTGTAAATCAACAGGGTGACGTATTATATCCTGCAAATATTCGACTGCAAAATACCCAAACCGGAACTACAAGCGGAAGTGACGGTCTTTTTTGTTTAAATACTCCCAGGCACGGAGCGTTGATTGTAAGTTTTATAGGATATTATACGGATACTATTCCGTTTGATTTGCCTCTTCGTCATGATTCTCTTTTTCTTATCACACTTCGGGAAAATCCCACTGAGCTGGATGAAATTGAAATTCATTCCCTGCAAACAGAAGTGGTTACCCGGGAAGAAGAAATATGGGTTACCAGCTATGAAATATGGAATAAAGGGCTTATGCTGCTTCACCTGAATAATCGTACTTCAATGTTAAGTTTCAGAACCTTGCACGACAGCGTACTCTGGCAAACCGAGCTTACCGGAAGCCTAAAAAAATGCAACACGTTGTATAAGGATTTCCGGTCGAATCTCTTTCTTGTTTCGGAAGATTCTGCTTTTCAGATAAGCGATAAAGAAACCGAAATTTACTTTTTTCCGGGCATCTCAATCACAGATTTTAACCGGCTTATTATCCCATCTCTTGGAATGTGTTCCGATACCTTAATCTACCGGTTGTACGGGCCTCATAACAAATCTGTTTTTTATTACAGGGTTCATGCAGGAGTTATGCAACCGCTTTATTCCCGGACAGATCCGGTGTCCGAAAAACGTTGTGAAGATTTCAGCAAGGAAATTTCTGAAAATTTATCTTCGTCCAAATATGCGGGAGAAGCATTTTCCGGTCCGACAGGCAGTAATTCCGGGAATAATGACTGGAAAACAAACCTGAAGGTACGCACCACTACAACCCGGCATAATGCCGAAATCTATACCCGGATATTATCAAAACCCATTGACACACATTTTTTCTCCGTCAGAGACACCTTGTATATATTTGATTATGTTGCAAATCTCCTAACCATTTTTAATTGCCCGGGGCAGATCATTCGTGAACAAACACTCTCTTTCCCAAAAATACCGTCATTTTTATCTGATAAAATGATCGTATCCGAACCTGAAAAAGATTTCTACGCCTTCACGTTGCAGGACGGACAATATACCCTTCATCAAATAAACATACAAAACGGGCAATTCAGCGCTAAGTCGCTTAAAATCCCTTTCCCGTTTGTCGAAAAAATGAAGGTATATCAGCAGGCTGCTTATTTTCTCTATAAACCAAAGGGTACCGACTCCCGGAAACGATTGTATAAACTAGATCTGTAAAACCGGAATATTCGTAAAATTATCGCGGAGATACGTTTCTTCCGTTCCCAAAACAGGCCTTCAGGTATAAACAGGATAATGGAAAATAACTGTATATTTTGCAGGATATCAGAATAATCGTTCTTTTCCATAAAGATCCGCAAATATCCATTAACAAAAAAATCAACAAACGAAGGTTTGCAAACGGCGGAACCGAAGCATCTAAAACACTGGAAATACTTCAAAACCATATTGGTTATTTCAGTGGTTAGGTACGGGCAAAAAAAACAACAAAAGTGGCTAATTTTGCTGCATAAAGGAAATAACAGTAGTGATAAATGGCAGTACATTTGCAAAACCACTTACACGCTGTGCTAAAATGTTACTTTAGTGCTTTAACTTAAAATGGACTGAGAATAAACTATGGCAATTAAAAAATCTGAATTATACAGCTCATTATGGGCTGGTTGTGATGAACTGAGAGGTAGCATGGACGCAAGTCAATACAAAAATTATGTGTTAGTCTTGCTATTTATGAAATACGTTTCCGACCGCAAAGACCCTTTAATGGAGTTTCCATCCGAATCCTCTTTTTATGATATGTTGAAATATCGGGGTAAAGATGAAATTGGAGATAAAATCAATAAAATTATTGGAGCATTTGCAAAAGCCAATGGATTAACCGGAATAATTGATACCAACGACAATGATTTTGAAAACGATGAAAAGTTAGGCAAAGGGAAAGATAAGATTGACTTGCTTACCAACCTGCTGAATATCTTCAACAAACCGGAACTCGATTTTAGTAAAAACAGAGCAGAGGGAGATGATTTGCTAGGAGATGCTTATGAGTTTTTGATGCGTCACTTCGCTACCGAAAGTGGAAAAAGCAAGGGTCAATTCTATACACCTGCCGAAGTTTCACGCATTATGGCTCAATTGATTGGCATTGACAAATCTACCAGCCAAGAACAATCGCTGTATGATCCGACATGTGGTTCGGCTTCGCTTTTGCTCAAAGCTGCTGATATTGCACCGCATGGTATAACCATTTTTGGTCAGGAAAACGACAACGCTACACGTGCCTTAGCTGTTATGAATATGTGGTTGCATAACTTTGCCGATGCAGAAATTTTGCAAGGTAATACCATGTCTAAACCGCTATTCACAAACGATGAAACAGGCGAACTCAAACAGTTCGATTTCGCAGTTGCCAACCCACCCTTCAGTTATAAATCGTGGATGAATGGTTTAGATCCGGTAAACGATATTTACAAACGTTTTGAGGGTTACGACAACTTACCACCCAAAAAGAATGGCGACTTTGCTTTTCTGTTGCACCTCATTAAATCGCTGAAATCAAAAGGCAAAGCCTGTATTGTTCTGCCATTGGGTGTGTTGTTTCGTGGTAATTCGGAAGCTGACATTCGCCGTAAAATTATTCAGAAAGGCTATATAAAAGCAATTATCGGTTTACCCGCTAACTTGTTTTATGGCACTGGTATTGCCGCTTCGCTTATTGTCATTGACAAAGAAAATGCTGCGGACCGCAAAGAAATATTTATGATTGATGCCAGCAAAGGATTTATAAAAGATGGCAACAAAAACCGACTTCGTGAGCAGGATATTCATAAAATTGTAGATACCTACACCAATCGGTTGACTATTGAAAAGTTCTCCCGTACCATATCAATTGCTGAAATTGCCGACCCCAAGAATGATTATAACCTCAATATCCCCCGATACATTGATAGTCAGGAAGCAGAGGATATCCAGGATATTGAAGCACATTTGTTGGGTGGTATTCCAAAGCGTGATATTGAAGACTTGCAAAGTTACTGGACGGTTTACCAAACCATGAAAGCGGACTTATTCAGCCCTATTGCCAATCGCCCAAACTACTACAAGCTTAATATCGTAAACGAAGAAATTAAAAATACCATTTTCAATCACCCCGAATTTGCCGTTTTCGGAAAAACAATGGAAGAGGTATTTACTGCATGGGAATCCGAAACTATAGCACACACAAAAGCATTAGATAAAGGATTACTCCCCAAAAATGAGATACACACTATTTCGGAAAACCTGTTGAGCCACTACCACAACAAACCGCTGACCGACAAATACGCCATGTATCAGCACCTCATGGACTATTGGGCAGAAACTATGCAAGATGATTTCTACGAACTGGCTGCCGATGGTTGGTGTGCAGGTAATGAGCTGAAACGATTGGAAAAGAAAACAAAAAAAGGCGAGAAAGAAATTATCAAACAAGTGCCGGGATTGGAAGGCTTGGAAGGTCGACTGATACCACCTGCATTGATGATTCAGGTTTATTTTGCCAAGGAGCAGCAAGCCATTGACGATTTGGAAAGCCAAATTGAAACAGTAAAATCGAAATTAGAAGAACTAATAGAAGAAAACTCAGGCGAAGATGGTTTGCTTGCAGAAGTTACCGACGAAAAAGGCAAAGTAACCAAAGCTGCTGTATTGAAACGCTTGAAAGAAATAGCCCCGAAAAAAGGTAAAAAGCAAGACGACGATATAAAAGAAGAATTCGATTTGCTGGAACTATACAAATGGCTAACCGAAGAAGAAACGGAACACACCTCGAAACTCAAAATCCAGAAAACCGAATTGGAGCAGAAAGTTATTGCTCAATATCCAAAACTTACCATTGACGAAATTAAAACTGTGGTTGTGGAAAAGAAATGGATGGCAGCCATGGAGCAGCGCATACATACCGAAATGGACAATATCAGCCACCGTCTGACCCAACGCATTAAAGAACTGGCCGACCGTTATGAAACACCCATGCCCGAATTAACACGGCAGCTGAGCGAAGTCGAAGCCAAAGTTGAAAACCATTTAAAACAAATGAAATTCGTATGGTAGAAGGGTTTAAAAATACTGAAATTGGGATAATTCCAGAAGACTGGGAAACACCTTGCATTAAAGACTTCACTGATTTACTTTCGGGAGGTACTCCAAGTACTAGGATTAATGAATATTGGGGCGGAGATATTCGTTGGATGAATTCTGGTGAATTAAATTTGAAAAGAGTTTATGAGGTGGAAGGTCGTATAACAGAACTTGGATTGAAAAATTCAGCAACGAAATTAATTCCCTCAAATTGTGTGTTAATTGGTCTTGCTGGGCAAGGTAAAACAAGAGGAACTGTTGCATTGAATTATACTCCACTTTGTACAAATCAGTCAATCGCTTCAATTTTACCAAATAAAAAAGTTTTGTCTGAATACATATATCAGAATCTTGATTTAAGATACGATGAATTAAGAGGTCTATCAACTGGAGATGGAGGAAGAGGTGGTTTAAATCTTACAATTATAAGAAATTTGCAAATTCCACTTCCTCCCACCAAAGCCGAACAAACCGCCATTGCCACCGCCTTAAACGATGCCGATGCACTTATTACCCAATTAGAAAAACTGATTGCTAAGAAAAAAGCAATGAAGCAAGGGGCAATGCAGGAATTATTGAGTCCTAAAGAGGGATGGGATTGGACTACTGTTGAAAAATTAGGGAAACCTTATGGTGGGCTTTCTGGTAAATCGAAAAATGACTTTGACTCAGGAAATTGTCCATACATTCCATTTATGAATGTTATGAGCAATCCAATTATTGATAATACATTTTTTCGATTTGTAAAGATTGGTTCTACTGAAAACCAAAACAAGGCATTAAAAGGTGATTTGTTTTTTAATGGTTCTTCTGAAACCCCTGAAGAACTTGGAATGTGTTCGGTTTTATTGGAAGATGTTCCTAATCTATATTTAAACAGCTTTTGTTTCGGATTTAGATTAAACAAAGAACTTCAAAATGATGGTTTATATTTAGCCTATTTCTTTAGAAGTAGTTTCGGAAGAAAGATTTTCACAATACTTGCTCAGGGAGCAACACGTCATAATCTTTCTAAGGCAAATTTCAACAAAATTGAAATTCAAATACCCAACCCAGAAGAACAAAAAAGAATTTCTGAAATCATTAAGGATATGGATAATGAAATTTTTGAGTATGAGAAAAAGCTCGAAAAGCAAAAGCAGATCAAACAAGGAATGATGCAAAGTTTATTAACTGGAAAAATCAGATTAATTAAACAGCAGGAATCGCCACAGACTATTGAGTTTAAACCGGAAAAATCACTTAATCGCAATCACTATTTTGAAGATGCCGTTCTGATTGCTGCCATAGTGAACAATTTTTATTCGGAAAAATATGTTCTTGGGAGAAAAAAAGTACAGAAGTTACTCTATTTGCTTCGTCGAAAACAAGAGGCAGATACTAATGCTTTCAAAAGAAAAGCAGCGGGTCCTTATGCTGACGAAGTAAGATATAAGGGAGGAGAACCCATTGCAAAAAACAAAAAATACATAAATATAAGCTCAAGTAAGTTGGGTACTATTTTCAGCAAAGGGGAGCAAATAGGCGAAGCACTTGGCTATATTGAAAAATGGGAAATGCACTCGGACATGAATTGGCTTGTATCTCAATTTAAATTCAAAACCGTAGATCAACTGGAACTTTTGGCTACTATTGACATGGCAATTTGCGATTTACAAAAGGAAAATAAAGTTGCTTCGCTTGAAAACATAAAGAATCTGATCAAGTTAGACAAAGAATGGAAAGCAAAGTTGGAACGTGAAATATTTTCGGATGGCAATATTCAATTAGCTATTCGTCAAAGGTTTGATTTATTTGAACAACAAATATAATTATGGGACAAATTGGTAAAATTGAGCGTATTACGCAAAATCGCATTATTGACCTATTTCAAAAGGAATTGGGCTATCGTTATCTCGGTAATTGGGAGGAGCGTGAAAGCAACAGTAATGTGGAAGAAGGAATTCTCTCCGACTGGTTGCTCAATAAAAAGCAATACAACCAAAGCCTTGTCAATAAGGCTATTTCCGATTTTACCAAGGCAGCTAACAATCAAAGCAAATCGCTTTACGATATAAACAAAGAAGTGTATTCCATGCTTCGCTATGGTGTAAACGTACAGGCAGAAATGGGTCAAAACAGGCAAACGGTTTGGCTTATCGACTGGAAGAACCCTCAAAACAATGATTTTGCCATTGCCGAAGAAGTTACCATTAAAGGCATTTACAAGAAACGTCCTGATATCGTGCTGTATGTAAACGGCATTGCTTTGGGTGTTTTGGAACTCAAACGGAGTACTGTTTCAATTTCGGAAGGTATTCGCCAAAATCTGGACAATCAAAAACATATATTCATTAAGCCATTCTTTAGTACAATTCAGTTTGTATTAGCCGGTAACGATATCGAAGGCATTGCCTATGGTGCTATCGAAACCAAAGAAAAGTATTTTCTGAAATGGAAAGAAGTAACCGAAGAAAAGGACAGTGCTTATCCTTATTTGCTTGAAATAACAAAACCAATCAGAGAAAAGGCAGCGAAATACGAATTACCATTAGACAGAAACGTGATTGAAATGTTCAACAAAGAACGTATTCTGGAATTAATGCACGATTTCATTGTTTTCGACCGTGGCATTAAAAAACACAGTCGTCAGAATCAGTATTTTGGTATTAAATCGGCGCAGGATTTTATCGCTCGTAAAGAGAATGGTATTATCTGGCACACCCAGGGAAGTGGTAAAAGTCTCACTATGGTTTGGCTTACAAAATGGATTAGAGAATACAACCACAATGCACGGGTGCTTGTAATTACCGACAGAGAAGAATTAGACGAACAAATTGAAAAAGTATATACTGGTGTTCAGGAAAAGATTTACCGGACAAAAAGCGGAAGTGATTTACTTACCCAATTGAATGACACTTCGCCTTGGTTGATGTGCTCACTGATACACAAGTTTGGTGGAAAAGAAGATCCGGATGATAAAGATATTGAAAACTATTTACAGGATCTGAGAAACAATATCCCAACGGATTATAAAGCCAAAGGCGATATTTATGTATTTGTAGATGAATGTCACCGCACTCAATCGGGAAAATTGCACGAAGCCATGAAGCAGTTTATTCCTGATGCTATGTACATTGGTTTTACAGGAACACCACTTTTGAAATCAGATAAACAAACCAGTTTAGAAATATTTGGCAGATACATTCACACCTATAAATTTGATGAAGCGGTTAAAGATAAAGTGGTGTTGGATTTACGGTATGAAGCCCGGGATGTGGAGCAAAAACTAACTTCCACTGCTAAAATAGATGAATGGTTTGAACTCAAAACACGAGGTCTTACCGATTTTGCCAAAGCAGAATTAAAACAAAAGTGGGGCACAATACGAAAGGTGTTCAGCAGTAAATCACGATTGGAAAAAATTGTGATGGATGTGATGTTGGATATGGAACGTAAAGAACGTTTGCAGAATGGTAGAGGCAATGCTATGTTAGTTTCGGATAGTATTTACAATGCTTGTCGTTACTACGAATTATTCCAAAAAGCAGGATTGAAAAATTGTGCTATTGTTACTTCGTTTGTCCCCAACCACAACGATATTAAAGGAGAAGAAACCGGTGAAGGATATACTGAGAAATTGCAACGTTTTGAAATATATCAAAACATGCTGGCTACCTATTTCAGTGAAGCCCCGGAAACGGCAATCAATAAAGTTGAACTATTTGAAAAGGAAGTAAAGAAGAAGTTTGTTGAAGAACCGGCTCAAATGAAGTTACTTATTGTCGTAAACAAGTTGCTAACTGGTTTTGATGCTCCCTCGGCCACCTATCTGTATATTGATAAAAAACTAAGAGATCATGGCCTATTTCAGGCTGTTTGTCGTGTCAACCGATTAGATGGCGACGATAAAGATTACGGATATGTGATTGATTACATGGATTTATTCAATAGTTTGGAATCTGCATTTAATGATTACACTTCCGAAGCATTGGGTGGCTATGAAAAGTCAGATATTGTGGGGCTGTTGGAAAACCGCTTGAAGAAAGGTAAAGAACGATTAGATGAAGCATTGGAAGCTATCAAAGCATTGGTTGAGCCGGTTGAGCCTCCTCAAAACACCATTGATTTTATACGTTATTTCTGCGGCAAAGAAACTGAAAATCCTGACGAACTAAAAGATACAGAGCCAAGGCGCGTTGCCTTGTATAAACTGACAATTTCACTTATTCGTGCATATGCTAACGTGGCGGATGATATGAAAGAAGCTGGATATACGGATAAAGAAGCAGAACAAATACGGGCAGATATTAAACACTTTGAAGCTGTCAGAAAAGAAATTCAATTGGCCAGTGGCGATTATATTGATTTAAAACAATACGAGCCTGCCATGCGTCATTTGATTGACAGCTACATTGGAGCAGAAGAAAGCCGTATGCTTGCCAATTTTGATGACCTGAGTTTGGTTGAATTATTGGTTGAAAGAGGTCAGGATGCAATCAATGATTTTCCTGAAAATTTCAAAAAAAATCCTGATGCAATGGCAGAAGCCATTGAAAACAACTTACGTAAAGTAATCATTGAAGAAAGTCCAACAAATCCGATGTACTATGAGAAAATGAGTATTTTGTTAGACGAATTAATCAAACTGAGAAAAGCTGCTACACTTGAATACGAAAAGTATTTGCAGAGAATCATTGAATTATCTGGCAAGGTCAAAAAACCAAATCTAACTCCCGATTATCCTTCTACAGTCAATACCAATGCAAAAAGAGCATTGTTTGATAACTTAAGCCGAAATGAAACATTGGCAAATGAAATGGATAACAAAATCCGTTCGACAAAAAAAGACGGTTGGAGAGATCACCCTCAAAAACTAAAAGCTGTGAGAAATGCCATAGCTGAAGTATTAAAAGATCATGGTGTCATGGATGAAAATGAAATACACCGAATTTTCGATTTAGTAAAGAATCAACGGGATTACTAATGGATCAGATTACAGTCAGCAATATAACAATAGATGTGATTCGTAAGGACATTAAGAATATACACCTTGCTGTTTATCCTCCAACCGGCAGGGTACGTATTGCTGCGCCATTAAGTGTAAACGATGATGCAATTCGGTTATTTGCAATTTCCAAATTAGGTTGGATAAAACGCCACCAACGAGAGTTTGATGCACAAGAAAGAATTTCACCAAGGGAGTATAAACAACGTGAAAGCCATTACTTTCAAGGCAGACGCTACTTAATGAAAATCATTGAAAAAGACGAACCGCCCAAAGTCATTTTAAGAGCGAGATCCAATATTGAATTATATGTAAGACCAAATACCACATTTGAAAAACGGCAAGAAGTAATAACAGAATGGTATCGCGCCGAATTAAAGAAACTAATACCAGGCATTATTGAGAAATGGGAAAAGTCTTTAAATGTAAATATCGATGAATGGCAGGTCAAACAAATGAAAACAAATTGGGGTACATGCAACATTGAGAAAAAAAGAATCCTTATAAATCTTGAATTGGCAAAAAAGCCACTCCATTGTTTAGAATATGTAATTTTGCACGAAATGGTTCACCTTCTCGAAAGACACCACAACGAAAGATTTCTATATTACATGGACACCTACTTGCCCAATTGGAAACAGATAAAAATTGAGTTAAACAAATTACCTGTAAGTCATGCAGACTGGAGCTATTAAATTCCATCACACAATCGTATATACTTTTATGCAAGCCCACAAAAGCCAAATTGACAAATCAAAACTTTGTCAATTTACGACTTATACTATACCCCAAAGCCTTTAGGGATAATCTGCACATTTATGCAATAGTTCCCATTTGTACAAAGCTCCATGCATTTGTATTATAACATTGTAAGCTGATAACAGGATACGATCCGCAAACCTTACAATGCCATTCCTACTTCTCAGGATAGGATCGTAAAACCTTACGATGGCATTCCCACTTTTCAGGATATGATCCGCAGACTTACGGATGCCATTCCCATTTTTCAGGATATGATCCGCAAGCTTACGGATGCCATTCCTGCTTTTCAGGATATGATTCGCAGGCTTACGGATGCCATTCCTACTTTTCAGGATATGATTCGCAGGCTTACGGATGCCATTCCTACTTTTCAGGATATGATCCGCAAGCTTACGGATGGTACTTGTGCTTTCAAGTAGGAGTATTCATGGAACTGTGTCTGTAATCAATAAAAATTAAGGGAATGTGTCCGAAAATTTGTGAAAAGGCACAAATTCCAGAATTATTCGCTCAATTTAATTTTTTATTATTTCAACAACCGGATAGTGTAATTCTGCATTCTTTATCTTCTTTTTTTGTCACAGAATACAACTCTCAGTTCATTTTTACAACTCTCAGTTGTATTTTACAACTTTCAGTGTATTAATGGTTTAATTACGTAATAATTATTAATTACGCCTTTTTTTGATTATATATTTGTACTTAATAAGTTCATTTTAAATAATAAATCAACAAAAACAAATCCAAATGAAAGACCCCGTTTCTTATTTTGAAAAGCCATTTGACAAAATGGATATCAGCCGCGAAAATTTTGCAACATTCTGCATTGATTTTACTTCTGCACTAAAGCACGCGGTGGCTCAGGGAGAGCCCGTAAGCGACCTTGTGAATGATACCGATACTTTAGTTACTTCTTATGTAAATGCACTGAATTCTGTAACTACCGGAAA
>Ga0074193_1001655_pt1 | contig 25333 bp, 28 predicted proteins | sample EPASupsiteHSE605_FD_64523 | JGI IMG/M metagenome (GOLD analysis project Ga0074193, IMG submission 64523) | Bioremediated contaminated groundwater from EPA Superfund site, New Mexico - Sample HSE6-05 | ecosystem: Environmental > Aquatic > Deep subsurface > Groundwater > Contaminated ... | reverse complement strand
TTGCCGTCCTGACGAAAGAGCATTACGCTCTGCGGTGCCTTGTCCGCATCCGCTGCCACACGGAGCGCCGCTCCTTTTGTGGCATGACACGAAAGGAAGTATCACAGATGAAAACCAAACGACTGGCGACCGACGCCATGCTGGTTGCCATGTATTTTTTACTGAGCAACTATTTTGCCGTAAACCTTGGCGGTATACGGCTGACACTTGACATTCTCCCCATCATTGTCGGGGCCTGTCTTTTCGGTCCGATAGACGGTCTTGTCATAGGGCTTATGGGCAATTTTCTGTTTCAGCTTGCGGGGCCTTACGGAGTCTCCGCCACCACCCTGCTCTGGATGCTGCCGGACGGTCTCCGCGGTCTTTTGACAGGACTCTTTTTAATTAACGTAACCGGCATTTCAAAATTCAGACGCGTGACCGTGCTGGCTCTTATCTCGATTGCGGCCACTACGCTTACTACGGGCGTTATGTATATTGACTGTCTGGTTTATAAGTATTCCTTCGCCGCCTATACGCCCTTCATTCTGTGGCGTTATATAGCGGGACTTGTTATATCCGCGCTTACAGCCCTGATACTGCCTCCGCTGATAAAAGCGCTTGGAAACGTTCTTCGCAAATCGGGAGGTGCAAAGACTTGAGGATTATGGCAATCGACTACGGCGACGCACGTATCGGTCTTGCAGTTTCGGACGAAACTGCGACTCTCTGCGGCGAAGCTTGGACGCTCACCGAATGGAACATGGAAAGAGCCGCCGACAAGATTGTGCAGGAGGCATCCTCGCGCGGCGTTTCATGCCTTGTGCTGGGCTACCCCAAAAACATGGACGGTACGCTCGGCGTGAGGGCGGAAAAAAGCGAGACCTTCAAAAAAGCGCTGGAGGCGCGCAGCGTCATTCCCGTGACGCTCTGGGACGAGCGCCGGACGACTGTCGCCGCGCACGAGATACTTCATGCAAACGGCAAAAAGATGAAAAAGCACCGCGAAAGCGTGGATGCCGTGGCGGCGTCACTGATACTCGAGGGTTTTCTCGGAACTTTGAAATAAGCCCTGAAACATTTTCTTGCCAGCCTCGTCTAACGGTCAGTAAAATGAAGAGCTTGCGGAAAGCCTCAAAAGGGGCGCCGCCCACGCAATCATAACGGAGGAGCGACAATGAAAACAAAAACCAGGCTATCAGCTCTTGCACTTGTACTTATCCTCGTCCTTGCTCTCGCCGCCTGCGGCGCCTCCAAAGCATCTGATACGGCGACAGCGGGCACTGCGCCCGAACCGGCTGCAACAGCGGAATACAGCCTCGCTTCGGGCTCGGACACCGTCAGAACCGAGGAAGCTGCGGATAACGCGGATGCCGCCTCGACAAACGCAAACGGAGTTTCTGAAATGCCCGCAGCGGACAAGATAATCTATTCCGGCAGCGCGACTATTGAAACGAAGGAATTTGACAAGACCATCGAAGCCCTTGCAAAGCTGGTGAGCGACAACGGCGGCTTTGTTGAAAGCTCCAGCGTAACCGGAAACGATTATTATTCACAGCAGAACAACTACCAGAACTACCGCTCGGCGCAGTATGTATTCCGCATCCCCGTGGATAAATTTAAGCCGCTTATGGACGGACTTGACACTCTCGGCAACGTGCCCTACAGCAGCACAAATGCCGAGAACATCACCATGCAGTACACGGACACCGCCTCGCGTCTCGAAGCCGCCCAGACAAAGGAGACAAGGCTTCTCGAGCTGCTTTCCAAGGCGAGCAGCATGGAGGACATACTTGCAATCGAAAACTCTCTCTCCGACGTCCGCTATGAAATCGAGAGCCTGACCTCTCAAATCAGAAACTGGGATTCGCTCATAAGCTATTCGACACTTTCAGTCACGGTCAGCGAGGTCGCCCTCTACACCGAGGACAGCACCGGAACCCTCAGCTACGGTCAGCAGCTCAGCGAGGCCTTTACCCGCTCGATTAAGGCCGTTGGTCGTTTCTTCAAAAGCTTCCTCAAGTTCCTTGTCGCAGCCTTCCCTGTTCTTGTGGTGCTCGCGGTCATCGCGGTTCCCGTTATCCTGATAATCAGAGCCGCCAATAAAAAAAGGAAGGCGAAAACACCTCCGCTGACAAATTTCAATAATGACGGCAATAACAATCCACCCTTCAACCAATAAGTTCTTAAGATTAAACAAGCCCGAAGACCTCCCTGAGCTGAGTCCCAATCGATGAACACAAATTAAACAGCCCTGATCGTAGAACATCTTTAGCCTATACAAGCTGGCGTCGTTTTTCAAACGGCGTCAGCTTTGTTCTTTGTCGTCAGCTAATCTGCGCAAACGGATGCTTGCGGTATATGTCCGCTTCCTTTCCTATTCGGCATAATAAGGCCCCCATTGAAGCTATTTCAAAAGCCTGCACTAGGGGGGTCTGTTATTACAATTACCATTTTTGGGGTTCAGTTAATCGCATACGGACTTCTTTCGTTTTGCGATAATCACGCGTCAGTTTTTCTAACAAAGCGGACTTCGTTCACGTACCTGCCGCCGATATTGTCGGCTTTCACGTCGCCGACCTTTCCGGCATTTTCATCGCGCTGTCCGCTTTTCTTTTCCAAAACAGACGTTCCGTCTTTCCTCTAAACAAGATAATTCTGAAATGCGTTGAAAAGATAGCCTACCGTTATTATTCCTGCCGTGCATATTCCGATGAACAGCGCTAGCAGTTTCGGCTTTACGGCCTTGCGAAGCATTATTATCGATGGGAGCGACAGCGTTGTCACCGCCATCATAAAGGCAAGAACGGAGCCGAGCAGAGCTCCCTTTGATAAAAGCGCCTCCGCAATCGGAATGGTGCCGAAAATATCCGCGTACATCGGAACTCCGACAAGCGTTGCAAGTATAACTCCGAAAGGATTGTCGCTGCCGAGTACCTTCACGACCCACTCTTCGGGAATCCAGTTATGAATAACCGCGCCGACGCCGACGCCTATCAGAACATATGGGAACACTTTCTTAAAAGTGTTTGCTACCTGCTCTCTGGCATAAATAACCCGTTCCTTTATTGTAAGCGAGGGCGAATCAATATCTATGCTGCCGGCCGATAGAATGAAGCTTTCCACATACCTTTCCATATGCAGTTTTTCGATGATTGAGCCGCCAACAACGGCAATTATCAGTCCCAGAATGACGTAGGCAACGGCAACTTTGGCTCCGAAGATGCTCATCAGCAGCACAAGCGAACCGAGGTCGACCATCGGGGACGAAATCAGAAATGAGAAGGTCACGCCTATTGGCAGTCCGGCGCTCGTAAAGCCGATAAAAAGCGGTATCGACGAGCAGGAGCAAAACGGCGTTACCGTGCCGAGCAAAGCCGCCACGCTGTTTGCCCCGACTCCGTGAAAGCGGCCGAGTATTTTCTTGCTCCTCTCCGGCGGGAAAAAGCTCTGAATATACGAAATGATGAATATCAGCGTGCACAGCAGAACCGTTATTTTTATCACGTCATAAAGAAAAAACTGTACGCTTCCGACCCACCGATCTGCAGTTTCAAGACCAATTGCAGTCAGCCCGTTTCCGATAAGCTCGTTGAGCCATCTCATCCCGAGCACCTGATTTTGTATGAAGTCCCATACTCCCATTTTGCTAAGGCTCCTTTTATAATTCATATCAATAAATTTCGATGTATGCTGCCTAAAAATCATCCCGCTCAGGATGACTTTTGTAATCTGTTTCATATCAACATTATTTGATATGTTCAATATACAGCAGGTTTCCGCTTGTGTCAATAGCGATTTTTTTTATGAAAGCAAACCTCTCGGCTTTGATGAATATCTTTTGCCGCGCGATAAATAATATATCTGCCACCAAATTTTAAGGAGATAAGGATATGAGCGACAGCGAAACACGCAAAAAGCTGAACGGTCTGAAGATGGAGGCGGCAGCCGAAATCGGGATGACCCAGTATGTCAAGGAAAACAACGATCATTACAAGGGCGATGAGCCCTCAAAGCTCAACGGTGCGCAGGGCGGACCCGTAGGCGGACGCATGGTTAAAAAAATCATCGAAGCGGAAGAGGAAAAGCTGGACGGCAGAGGCTTATACTGACTATAAGGAGAGCGATTTTTATGGAAGTACGAGGGAATCTTCCCGACAGACCCGGACCCAACAGGAGATATACGCCGAAGAAGCAATCCATTTCAGAGACAAATATCAAGCCCCCACCGCCCGAGCTTTTAGAAAACAGGGCAAAACCCGAAGCCGATTTTGTCGAGCTCGAGGGAGGGTTCACGATGTATCCCTCTGAAATACTGGAGTTTTCGGACGGAACGGATAATCCGACATGAAGAGCCCCCCGCGGAAACATTATACCGCGGGGGGTTGTATGTGCATCAATTTTCTTCGGGACACAGCCATTTTTTCTGAGCGCCGCTCCACCTTTTATAAATCAGCGCGGCGATGACGGAACGTGGAACCAGCTTCCCCAAAACGGACAGAGTCCTGTTCACTGCTCCCGGTATATAGAGTCCCTGCCCCTTCTGAACTTTTTCGACCGTTTCAAATGCGACCTGCTCGAGTCTGTTGGTCGTAACGCTGCCCCAGAAGCCCTGGGCTGCGATGCCGTTTATCGCCTCCTCCGTGGTTGGAAGTCCTCCCGGGCAAAGCGTGAGCACACGCACGTTCTGCGATTTGAGCTCCTGCCTCAACGCCTCCGCGAAATCCGTCAGAAAGCGCTTTGAGGCGGCATAGGTTGCCTTCAGCGGCATGGGGTAAAGAGACGCGAGGCTCGAGACAAACACCAGCGAGAAGGGTTTGTGCTCCCAGCGCCGCGAGAGTATCGCATGTGTGACGCGGAGCGTAGCCCCTACGTTCAGCGAGACGATTTTAACGACGTTTTCGCGCTCGCGTTCCATGAAACCGCCCTCGTAATCAATTCCCGCAATGTTAAAAAGCATATCGAAGCGTATACCGCTTCCGTCGATAACGGCGAGCATTTCTTCGACGCTTTCATTTTTCGTTATGTCGCAGACGTGCGTCAAAACGCAGGCGCCGTACTGACGCTCCAGTCCCTGACGAAGGCAGGCGAGTCCATCATCGTTTATATCCGTGAGAAAGAGCCTGTAGCCGCGTGAGGCGCATTCCGCCGCGATTGCCCGTCCGAGTCCGCCGCTCGCTCCCGTTATAAAGACGTTCATACCGCCGCCTCCCGACCCGCGTACTCTATCCCGCAGAGCTTTTCACTCAGCTCAAAGAGCCTGTCGGCGTTCTCAGACGTCACTTCTCCGCTGAATTTCCGCTTTCTGCAAAGGTAATAATAAAGTCCGTCTGGCTCTGTCTCCTGCTCGCAGAGGAACACATATGTTTCCGCGGGAATTTCGGGCGGAACGCCGTGTTTTTTGCGGAGTGTCCATATTAAATTGACAAGGCTGCCCGTCTGCTTGTTTCCGATGTCGGTATTTACAAGCCCCGGGTCGACGGTGTAGGCGCATAATCCCCGGTCACAGAGCCCTTTCGCGAAAAGGATATTGCAGAGCTTCGCCTGCTTATAGGCCGTGAGCGGATTATAGCCTTTTTTCAGCATCGGGTCGTCCCAGTGCACCTTTATACCCTTATGCGAATTGCTGCCCGTCATAATTATACGTCCGTGCGCTCTTTCAATGAAAGGCAGGAGCTTGCTTGTAAGTAGAAACGCCGCGAGATGATTGAGCGCGAACTGCTGTTCATAGCCCTCCTCCGTCGTTGTGTAAAGGCTCCTCACTCCGCCGACGTTGTTGACGAGAGCAAAGAGCTCTCCTCCGCAGTTTTCATTGATGTATTTTACAAGCTCCTCCGCTACCCTAAGTACCTCGCGCTGCTGCATAAGCTCTCCCGAGAAAAATACTATTTCCGCTTCGGGATAAGCGGACAGAATGTTGTTTTTTGCTTTTTCACAGTTTTTTTCGCTGTGTCCTACGCCAACGACGCGGTAGCCTTTTCCTGCAAATTCGCGCGCCGCCGCCAGACCGATGCCGGAAGTGGCACCGGTTATAATCACGGTTTTCATTTTTCCTCCTTTTTAGTATCGGTTATAACCATTCAATCACTCAGGTCTTGTTCTAAAAATCAATGTGCTTGGATTTTAAGGCGAATTTTGCGTCGGGCAAGGCAAATCTCTGCAGGCATAATTTGTTTATGGCAAGGAAATTTAACGCAGCCCGGCACCAAATTCGGCGAAAAGACGGGTGCAGGTATTTTTAGGACAAGGCCTATAAAATTTACACGAACCAGTTCCAATGGTGCCAGAAGCCGGCAGTTCCGGCCTGCAACATCAGAACTACAAAGGCTATGACGAACATAACGCCGAACACGATGACCGACCAGAGCATGACCGTTCTGAGGGTTCTCTTCGTTTTCGGCCTGAATTGCGGGTTAAACGGAAGCGGAGGCAGCGTGTTTCCGGAAACCGTGTTTTTGTGCCACCTTACACTTGCCCTGATCATCTGCTTCAGAAACGCAAAGCAATAAACCGTCGCCGCTCCGAAGATGCCGGAGAGCCCCAGAACCGAGAGACCGAGCAGCAGCGACCCCGAATACGGCATATACGGTATAAGCCCCTCGATGTTGAAACGGATGCCGAGGCAGACGCCCAAAACGGCTGTTGTTGCCGAGGAAGCCCCCAGTATGATGCTCCACGCAAGAAACACAAGGTAGAACATGGCTTCGAAAATGGCGGTGAAGGCAAGCGCGAGCTTAACGAAGAAGCCTGCCCCCGAAGCGGGTTTACCTGTCTCTTTTATAGTGTCGAACTGCGCGGCTATCGTCTTTGGCGAACCGAGCTTTGCCGAGATTTCCTCCTCCGTATAGCCGTCCGCGAGTTTGAAGGCAAAGTGCTGTTCATATTCGGAAACTATATCGGCCATATCGGCAACATTATTCTTTTTAAGCTCCGCTCTGAGCTGGTCAAGATAATCATTCCTTGTCATCTTTATTCTCCTTTATTATAGACTCAACCGTTTTTGCAAATTCAAGATAGTCGGCGCGGTCAGCGTCGTAGGTGCTGCGCCCGAGCTCTGTCAGCGAATAGTATTTACGCGGAGGTCCCCCGCTTTCTTCTGAAAGATAGGTGGTCACAAGTCCGTCGCTTTTGAGCTTTCTCAGTATCGGATATACGGTTCCGTCGGCGATGTCTATGCGCTTTGCGAGGGTTTCCGAAATCTCGTAACCGTACCTGTCCCTGCCTTTCAGCATTGAAAGCACGCACAGCTCAAGCACGCCCTTTTTGTATTGTGTATTCACATAAGCCCCCCTTTGAGCAGAATAGTAATAGTATTGTTTATCTACTATTAGATATAGTACACTAGTTCGGATTTGTCAATAGATTTTTGAAAAAAAGTCTCCGCAACTGAGTCGGAGCTGGATTTACAGTAATCATCAGGCGCTTCCCGCGCATAATATACTTAGGGACAGAGGGGTTCGCCGGACTTTTACGGCAGCCCCATTTAATTTTTAGCGGAGGAACATTTATGTGCGGAATTGCGGGCTTCTGCGGCTTTGAGCAGAATTTTACGGATAACTGCGCCTTTTGGGCAAAGGTGCTTGTGGATATGCGAGCGTCTATAGCCCATCGCGGCAGTGACGGCAGCGGAGGATTTCTTGAACGTAACGTCGGGCTTTCCCACGCACGGCTTTCCATAAGGGACCTTGCGGGCGGAGCTCAGCCTATTATCAGAGAGCAGGACGGAAAACGGTATGTAATTGTCTATAACGGCGAGATATACAATGCGGAGGAGCTCAAGCGCGAGCTTACATCCGTGGGCTATGCCTTTGAGACGACGACGGACACAGAGGTCATACTTTATGCCTATATGCGCTGGGGCGCGGAGTCTTTTGAAAAGCTCAACGGAATCTATGCCTTTGCAATCTGGGACGAGGCCAGCGAGCGTCTAGTCCTCTGTCGCGACCGTTTCGGCGTAAAGCCCCTGTTCTTTGCGGAAAGAAACGCCATTCTTGTTTTCGGTTCCGAGCCGAAGGCGCTTTTCCGGCATCCCTATGTTGTCCCCTCTGTCAACATGGACAGCTTCAGAGAAATTTTCGGCATAGGTCCCGCGAGGACTGCGGGCTGCGGCATTTTCAAAAACGTCTTTGAGCTAAAGCCCGGGCATTACGCTGTTTTCGACAGGGGCGGCTTTTCCGAAACGCGATACTGGGAGCTTGAAGCGCATGAGCATACCGACAGCTATGAGGAGACGGTCGAAAAGGTTTCCTTCCTTGTTAGGGATGCGATAACGCGTCAGATGGTCTCGGATGTTCCGGTGTGCAGCTTTCTTTCAGGCGGGCTGGATTCCAGCATAGTCACCGCCGTAGCGTCGAAGGTTCTCGCAGACAGCGGTTCGACTCTCAACACCTTTTCCTTCGATTTCAGGCAGAACGACCTGTATTTTCAGTCCAATGCCTTTCAGCCGGAGCGCGACAGGCCCTATGTCGAGGAGGTGCTGTCAAACCTTCAAACGAATCACAGCTTTCTTGAGTGCGACGAAAACGATCTCCCCGAGCTACTCATACCTGCCGTGGATGCTAAGGACCTGCCCGGCATGGCGGACGTTGATGCCTCCCTGCTTTACTTCTGTCGTCTTGTCAAAGAGCACAACAAGGTTGTGCTGACGGGAGAATGCGCCGACGAGATTTTCGGCGGTTATCCGTGGTTCTACAGGGAGGAGCTTGTAAAAACGGACGGCTTTCCGTGGTCGCACGATCTTGAAACTAGAACCTCCATGCTGAACGACGATTTCATCCGGGAGCTGAAACTTAAGGATTACGTCCATGCAAGGTACGAAGAATCTGTCAGGTCCGCACCCGCTCTCGACGGCGAAAATGAGGATGAGCGCCGGCGAAGGGAAATATCCTATCTCAACATAAAATGGTTCATGCAGACACTTCTGGACCGCATGGACAGAACGAGTATGTATTCGGGACTCGAAGCCCGCGTCCCCTTTGCGGACCACCGCATCGTCGAATACCTTTTTAATGTTCCGTGGGAGATGAAATACAGGGGAAACAGGGAAAAATCTCTCCTGCGCGAGGCCTGCCGCGACCTTCTGCCCGAGAAGATAGTCTATCGCAAAAAAAGCCCCTATCCGAAGACCTACAACCCGAATTACGAGCGCCTGCTCTCCGAAAAGCTCAAGAAAATCGTCTCCGATGACTGTTCTCCCCTAACCGCCCTCGTCGACAGGAAAAAGGTACTCGCTTTTACGGAGGCGCCCTCTGAATACGGAAAGCCGTGGTTCGGGCAGCTCATGGCGGGACCTCAGCTCATGGCGTATATGATACAGGTCAACTACTGGCTCGAAAAATACAAACTTATTTAGCGCTTGTTCATGCTGATGCGGGTTTTGCGTGCAGCGGATATTCAAATTATTACATTTTCCCAAAAAATAAAAATTCCTTGACATTCAACTTCGCTCATGCCTATAATCAGTCCATAATCCAAAACCGTTGACGAAGAGTAGTAACCGGCGCAAACCAATCCAAAGAGAGTCCCCGGCGGTGTGAAGGGGGCATTTGGCAGTTCGGTGAATGGACTTCCGAGGGCGAACCGAAAGAGTGAATGCTTAAGTAGGCTTCGACGGGTATCCCTCCCGTTATCAGTCGGGGACACGCATGGTGGTGCGTGAAGCGAGTGGGCGCGTTTTTTCGCGTCAATTTGGGTGGTATCGCAGGAGTTCGGCTCTTGTCCCATACGGGGCAGGAGCTTTTTTGTCGCCCCGTATGAACGAGCAGGCTCAAAAATCGGTCAACGGCATGACCTTCCATCACACCCAAAAACACTTTTTGGAGGAATAATCATGAAAAACACACAGAAAATCATCGCAGCTGTCCTTGCAATCGTCCTTGCTCTGAGTTTAGCCGCCTGCTCTAAAACATCGGGAAGCACGGTGGAAACAACATCTCCCGCAGCTTCGGAAGGACTGACCGCAGCATCTCCCTCTGCGGCGGACGTAAAAATCGGAATTCTGCAGTACGCAACCCACGCAAGTCTTTTCGACTGCTATACAGGCATACTCGAGGGACTTAAAAACGAAGGCTATATCGACGGCGAAACCTGCACCATCGAGTATGTTGACGGTCAGGGCGAAGCCGAAACTAACAGCCTCGCCGCTTCAAACTTCGTAACAAAGGGCTATGATATCATCATCGCGATCGCAACCCCCGCCGCAACAACGTCTTACGCCGCAGCCAAGGACGCCGGAATCCCGGTCGTTTTCTCCGCCTGTTCCGACCCCGTTGCCGCGGGGCTCGTCGAAAGCCTCGAAGCTCCGAACACAGGAGCCACAGGAACGAGCGACAGCCTGAACTTTGACGCTCAGCTCAAGATGATACGCGCATTCATGCCCGACGCAAAAAAGATCGGTGTTCTTTATACGACCAGCGAGGCAAACTCCGTTTCCCAACTCGCCAATCTCACCGAGCTTGCCCCGACCTACGGCTTTGAAATCGTCTCCGTCGGCGTGACCGACGCTTCCGAGGTCGCCGCGGGCGCCGCTTCCCTCCTTGCAAAGGGCGTTGACTGCATCAACAACCTCACCGACAACAACGTCGTCAACAATCTCTCCGTCGTGACTAACGCCGCGGACGCCGCAGGGGTTCCGATCTTCGGTTCGGAAAAGGAGCAAGTCGCCCAGTACGGCTGTGTCGCCTCCGAATCTCTCGACTATGTTGCTCTCGGCGTTACGACCGGCGAAATGGCGGGCAAGATACTCAAGGGTTCCGACGCGAAGACCATGCCGGTTTCCGTCGTAACTGACGCTAAGCCCGTCTATTCTCTCAAAAACATGGAGAAATTTGGTCTTACTCTCCCCGCAGACTACAGCTCCGCAACAAATATGGACGAATAATCATTTATTAGAAGCAGGTGGTTAAGAAATGGCTTTGGGACTAATAGAAACCGTTTTCCGTGAGGGCTTTATCTACGCCCTCATGGCAATGGGTGTCCTGATAACTTATAAAATTCTCGATTTTCCCGACCTTTCCGTAGACGGCACCTTCCCGCTCGGTGCCTGCGTCGCGGCGGCTCTCATTACGCTCGGCGTGAATCCGTGGCTCGTGTGCATCGCAGCTTTCCTCGCGGGCGCCTGCATGGGAAGCGTCACGGGGCTGCTACACGTCAAGCTCGGTATAACCGACCTGCTTTCGGGTATTCTCGTTATGACCGCCTCGTGGTCCGTCAATCTCATCATCACGGGCGGAACGGCAATTTTTCAGTTTTTCAATCTGCCCACCATATTCAATTCAGGCATCGCTTCGGCGTTGCCTGATGCCCTTTATGCTCACCGCCAGCTCATAATCGTATTTTTCCTCGCCGTTATCGTCAAGCTCACTTTGGACGGCTTTCTTAAAACAAAATCCGGTCTTCTTCTGCGCGCCGGCGGCGACAACAGCCGCTTCGTTACTAGCCTCGGTCACCATCCCGGTCATGTCAAGATACTCGGACTTGCCATCGGAAACGGCTGCACGGCTCTTGCCGGCTGCGTCCTTGCCCAGCTAAATGAAAACGCGGACGTGAACGCCGGCAAGGGCATGGTTGTCATGGCGCTTGCCGCCGTCATCATCGGCACCGGCGCTTTCCGCAGGCTCAGCTTCCTGAAGCTCACGACGATGGCGGTCTTCGGCGCGATACTTTACAAAGCCTGCCTGCAGGCGGCGCTTCTGCTAGGTCTGCCCTCGACTTATCTCAAGCTTCTTATGGCGGTGCTCCTCACAGTCTCAATAGTTTCGCAGAAAATCGGCAGAAAGGGTGGTGCCGCAAATGCCTGAAAAGATCACCCGCCCGCTTGTAGAGCTGACCAATATCAAAAAAACCTTCAACGTCGGTTCCGTCAACGAGGCTCTGCTTTTCGAGGACTTCAATTTCTCTGTAGAGAAGGGGCAGTTCATCTCGATAGTAGGTTCCAACGGCAGCGGAAAAACAACGCTTCTGAACCTCATCTGCGGAAGCCTTATGCCGGACGGCGGCTCGATACTTCTCGATGGACTCGACATTACCAAAATGCCCGAATACAAGCGCTCTGCTTACGTTGGCAGAGTGTTTCAGGACCCCTCGATGGGCGCCTGCCCGCATCTTACAATACTCGAGAACATGGCGCTTGCCGACAACAAGGGGAAGCGCTACGACCTCCGCCCGGGCGTTTCAAAAAAGCGGGTCGAATGGTATAGGCAGCAGCTCGAGATGCTTCATCTGGGTCTAGAGGACAAAATCAATATGCCCGTGGGACTTCTTTCGGGCGGTCAGAGGCAGGCGCTTGCCCTGCTGATTGCGACCCTCACGCCCATCCGTCTTCTCATCCTTGATGAACACACCGCGGCTCTGGACCCCAAGTCCTCGGAAAACGTCATGGAGCTCACCGACAGGTTCGTTCGCGAGAAGAAGCTCACGGCCGTCATGGTGACGCACAATCTCCGCTACGCCGTCGACTACGGCGACAGGCTCGTAATGATGCACAAAGGCACGACTGTCAAAGACGTCTCCTATCACGAAAAGGACGGTTGCAGCGTCGATGACCTGCTCAAGATTTTCAATGAGATTTCAATCGAGTGCGGCAACTGAAAAATTAAACGGTTGTATTAAAAGCCCGCGTACGGCAACGTACACGGGCTTTTCTTTATAAAGGCATAACGCGAAGCGATTTCATATAATGGCTTGAACGGTTTTTTGATTGGAGGGAAACGTATGACCTGTCATGAAAAGCAGGATGCCGTAAAAAAGCCACCTGAAAACTGCACAGCCCTTACTTACCAATCCGCTGCTGTTTCGGTGCCGATAACTGTCAGACCCAAGGTCAGCACCGGAAAAATAAACACATTTTGCTGTGGGGAGCCGAGCATAAAGCCCTCTCCATTTAAAATCATATGCAGTCAAAGCGGAGGAAGCTGCAGCTTCATACTGACGCAGAACATCTGCATTGAGATACCGATCGAGTTTTCCGCCGAAGCTGCAGCAAGCTGTCCCTATATCGAATGCGGAGAGGTATCCGGTAAAATGTGCGAGAACTGCGGAGGGTAAAAATTTATTACAGAAAGGAAATGCAAATGCCGTCACAACTGCTATGCAATACTGAAATAGACTATTCCGCCCTGCCAGGATCGTTGCTCCCTTTTACGGTTGAGCTCGATCTTGTCAATTCCAATCTGACGCCGGCTCCGGACGAATATCAGAGATTCTGCTATATCGTGACCGGAGTAGGTACAGATGATCCTGAGCTTAAAGACCTGAGCCACTGGGTACTCGGGATATGCGAAGATATTACCGAAGAGCAAATAGTAACAGACACCATAACCGTTGTTATCGATGAAGTACCTCAGATTGTCGAATTCGGAGAAAATGTCGTGCTGGTCAGCCCCGACCCGACTACAGGCTGTTCGGGGCTGAAGTTTGATTTTGAAGTGTTGAAGCTCGGCGGAGTAATGAATGTCTGCTTTGAGCTTTACGAAACCTATCCCGTCGGACCGAACTCTGTATGTCTGAAAGGCGGTACAGACGATGTTGCTACCGGACTAAGCATCTGCGGTCCCTCCTGCGGGGAAGTGCCGCCATGTGAGACCTTCACCTATCAGACGGCGACGGTCTGCGCTCCCGTGACCGTTACTCCGACCGCAGTCGCGGGACCCACAAGGACGATCTGCTGCGGCGATCCGGTCGTGATACCGAATGCAAGGACCTGCACAGGGGGCAACACTCACTGCTACTTTACGGTCAGCCAGAAAGTATGCATTGAAGTGCCCATCAGCTTCGGTGCCAGAGCCACAGTCGGCGAAGCGCACATTGCATGCGAGGATGTCAGCTCCGAGGGCTGTACGGACTGCGATTAGTGTTGGAAATAACGCAGAGCTAAGTCCTAAAAGGCCCCCGTCTTCCGAAAACGGAAGCGGGGGTCTCGGCATAATGTACTGAGTTTTTTAATATTCGCTGAAGTTATACTCATACCCGATGCTCAGATTTGGTCCGTCAAAGCTTCCGTCGATTTTTGACAGCGTGCGGGTGTATTGCTCGCTGCCCTCCTCGTAAGGCACCGGCTGATAGTTGTTCCCTCCAACAACGCCCGTGCAGGCACAGGGTATATGTGTGCGGTCAACGATGCTCACCGTTCCGTCAATGTCCCTCTCAACTTTTAATTTCAGGATTATCGTGTCGGGGTCGCGCGGAGCCGTATTGCCTCCGAAGGACCAGTTGCCCATGCTGTAGTATATGTACCCGCCGTTATACTCCTCGCAGGGCTGAAGCGTATGCGGATGGCTGCCGATAACGATATCCGCGCCCGCGTCTATCGCAGCGTGACCCTGTTCTTTCTGGAGATTGTTAACATCGTAGCTTCCCTCGTCTCCCCAGTGGAGCGCCGCGATAACGAACTCGGCTCCCGCAGCTCTGAGCGCCTCAACGCCCTGCTTTATCTGCGCCGTCTTGCCGAAACTCACGGCATAAACTCCGATTTTAAGTCCCGAAGCCGTCTCGTAAATACTTCCCTCGTCTCGTCCAGCATAGCTGATGCCTACGGCGTCGAGCGCCGCCTTTGTGTCCTCGTAGCCTTGTTCTCCGTAATCCAGAACGTGGTTGTTCCCGAGGGTCACGAATTCAACGCTGCCCAGTGACAGAATCTGCGCAAAGGCCGGATCGGCTCTGAAACAGAAATTCTTGCTGTCCGACGATGTTGAGCTTGTCAGCGCGCATTCGAGGTTTGCGAAGGTAAAGTCGTCTTCCTTTAAATACGAAACGGTCTTTTCAAACGGATACGCATAGTTGTCACCGACGACGCTTTCATAGGAAACGGAGAGTTTTTTGTTATAGACCGTGCTTGCCAGCGTGCAGTCGCCGACGAAGCTCAGCTCAAAATATTGCGGGGTAGGCTCGGGCGTCGGAGCTGCCTCTGCGATGGGCAGCTCAGTAGCCGGCGTTTCCTGCGCTTCGGCCGTAACGGCATGGGGAAATCTTGACGTTGTGCTGAGGAGCAGACACATCGAAACTGTCGCCGCAACTGCTATAAGCCTTGAAACGGCGTTCAACGCCTTGCTTTGTCCTTTTCTCATAAAAGAGCACCTGTAATTATTAATTATTTTAAGAAGGGCAGCGCTTTAAAAACCATGAAGACTTTGCGCAAAAAGCGATTACAGGCAGTATTATACCTTCGGCAGGCGTTTTTTGCAACGGTGCAAATTTTTCGGGCGCCGCCGTGCCGGCATTTGACGCAAAATCAAACCCTTTTTGTTCCGCTGCGGCATAAAACTCTTGACGGTTTACATAAAAACGGATATAATGCACTGAGCGAAATATCGGCAAAATACATTATATCAAAGAGGGATTGAAGATGAACAGACAGCAGTTCCTTGCTGAACTCTCACAGTACCTAACGTTTTTCTCTCCCGAAGAGAAGACTAAAATCATCTCAGCCTACAACGAAAAATTCGACGCTGCTGGTCCCGAGTGTGAATCAGCGGTTCTGGCTGAGCTCGGAACGCCCATGATGACTGCCATCGACCTAAAAAGGCGCATGGAGTCCGGCATAAAAATCAGCTTCGGGGAAAAGACTCCCTGCGAAAAAGCGAGTGATGAGACAGCTTCCGAATTCAGCGTCGAAACCGAAACCGAAGCGACGCTTGAAAGCGAAAACACAGAAGCCTCGACCGCGCCTGCGGACTATTCGGAGCAGGAGGACGAGCTTCCCGAAACATCGCCGGAAGCAGACCCGAAAAAAGGGAAGCGGAGTGGCGCAAAACTGGTATTCGCTCTGATAGGAGCTTCCCTTCTGAGTCTTCTTATAGCGGCGGTGTTCCTCGCGGTTGCGTCAGTCGGAGTCGGAGCCTTCACCGCGATGGGCTACCTTCTGATAGCGGGACTCAAGAATCTTCTGTATTTAACGGACGCGCTCATGCTCTTCGGAGGCGGACTCGTTTTGTTCGCCCTCGGTCTGATTATCGTCTGGTTCGCGGTCTGGTCGGCCGTAAGTCTCATCTCGAAGCTTTTCCGCGGCGCCTGCAAAAAGGGCTCCGCAGCTTCGGAAAAGGAGTGACGCATGATGAAAAAAATCTGGAAAATCGTTGCGCTGACAGCCGTTATCGTCTTGCTTGCGGGAGCCGTATGCATCGGCGTCTCCTATTTTCTCGGGGGCAGCGTAAGCAGTCTTTACGAAAACAAGGGCGTCCTTTCTCTCCTTGATACGTTCTCACCCGGAAACATAATCAGCAGCATCACCGCGTTCTTCGGAGCGTAATAAAGACAGCCGGCAAAGGCGCCGTAACGCAAAATCAACAGCCGGGTGCTTCGGTCAAAGCCGAAACGCCCGATTTTTTTGCCGTTTTTTTGCAAAATGAACATTGTTTTTTGATGAAACACACCAAAATATGTGTCATTTTTCTCGAACAAAAGGTTGCGGTTTTACCCTCGGCGTGTTATTATTCAATACACAGCTGAAAAACATTTGACTTTCGGAGGGGGACACTTCTGATGACTGCCGGACACGAACCCAGGTATTTTCTGGTCGAAGCCGATATGCTGCCCGAAATATATGTAAAAGTTGCAAAAGCAAAGGAACTCATCGAGACCGGTGAGGCTCAGACCGTTGCGGAGGCCGCAAATGTCGTCGGTATAAGTCGGAGCGCTTTTTATAAATATAAGGACTCCATTACGCCGTTTCAGGATCTAAAGCGCGGACGGATAATAACCTTTCACATCACGCTCCGCGATAAGATGGGCGTGCTTTCTTCCGTTCTTGCCGTTTTTTCGTCGAGCGGCGCGAACATACTCACAATCAACCAGAGCATCCCTCTAAACGGCACGGCTCTGGTAACGATTTCCGCCGAGACGTCAGGTATGGTGATAACGAGCGAGGAACTGCTCGAAAATCTGCACGACACGGGCGGCGTGAAAAAGGTCGAGATTATTGCGGGCTGACAAACGCAGCCGGCACCAACCGTCTAATTATTCACAGCGACAGGAGGAACCTTCATGGCACAGGTAGCGATATGCGGCTACGGAACAGTCGGCAGCGGCGTTGCTGAAGTCATCGCGGAAAATGCGGACAGCATCGCCAGAAACGCAGCCGAGGAAGTCTCAATCAAGTATATACTGGATACCAGGGAATTTCCCGATGACCCTTTTGGAAAGTACGTCGTACACGACTTCTCAATAATCGAAAACGATCCCGAGGTCTCCATTGTAATCGAAACGATCGGCGGAACCGGAATCGCATTTGAGCTCACAAAAAGAGCTCTTCTTGCAGGCAAAAGCGTCGTAACCTCGAACAAGGAGCTTGTCTCCACAAAGGGTCACGAGCTGATCGCTATCGCAAAAAAGCTGAACCTCAACTATCTCTTCGAGGCGAGCGTGGGCGGCGGCATCCCCATCATCCGCCCTATAACCCAATGCCTTGCCGCCAATAAAATCGACGAGGTATACGGTATATTAAACGGCACCACGAACTATATTCTCACCGAGATGATAAAAAACAGCGCGAGCTTTGACGACGCGCTGCATCAGGCTCAGGCAAACGGCTATGCCGAGGCCGACCCCTCGGCCGATATCGAAGGCATTGACGCGGCAAGGAAAATCTGCATACTCTCGGACCTTTGCTTTGGAAAGCACGTCGACCCCGCGGACGTCAAGGCCGTGGGCATCGGCGGCGTCACAAGCGCCGACGTTGAATATGCAAAACGCCTGAACTGCAAAATAAAGCTTCTCGGCCGCGCGCTTCGTACCGGTCACGACACCGCAACAGCCTATGTTGCGCCGCATCTTGTCGGCAAATCGAGTCTCCTTTCCAATGTGGACGGGGTCATGAACGGCATTGTTGTCCACGGAAACGCACTGGGCGACACGATGTTCTACGGTGCGGGCGCGGGCAAGCGTCCGACCGCGAGCGCCGTCGTCGCGGACGTCATCGATGCCGTCAAGCACGTCAAGGCCAGAAAATACCTCGACTGGGACGATGCACCCGCAGGTTACTTTACGGACAGCGCCTATGTCGAAACCCGCTGGTATGTGAGAGCCGCGACCTCGCTGCAGCAGATTGGCTGGGCTTTCGACAAGGTCAATTTTGTGACCTATACCGGAGCCGCGGAGGACGAATATGCCTTTGCGACCGATGTTTACGACGAAAGCACCATGCGCAAGCTGACAAGCGGCATGACCGTCCGGACAATGTTTCGAATTTTGGATTGACGGCAGGCGCCGAAATATCATAGAATGGTTAGCAGGCTGAAGCGGCTTGACGCTCCGGCCTTTCATTCCCGAACTGGAGGAAAATCATATATGCTGATTGTACAAAAATTCGGCGGGAGCTCCGTTGCGGACGCCGCGAAAATCATGCGGGTCGCGGGAATAATCGCCGATATGTTCTGCGAGGGGAACGACGTTGTCGTCATTCTCTCGGCGCAGGGCGACACCACCGACGAGCTGCTTGAAAAGGCAGCGGAAATCAATCCTCGTCCTTCAAAGCGTGAGCTGGACGTTCTGCTCTCCACGGGAGAGCAGGTCTCCGTAGCGCTGATGAGCATGGCTCTCGAAAAAATGGGTCTGCCCGTCGTTTCGCTCACGGGCTGGCAGGTCCAGATAAGCACAAATTTCGATTACGGCAATGCCCGCATACGCTCCGTCTCAACGGAGAGAATCAGGCAGGAGCTCGATAAACGGCGTATCGTCATTGTAACGGGTTTTCAGGGCGTCAACGGTACCGGCGATATAACGACCCTCGGCAGAGGCGGTTCGGACACCTCCGCGGTCGCGGTCGCAGCGGCGCTCCACGCTGACAAATGCCAGATTTTTACGGACGTTGAGGGGGTTTTCACGGCGGACCCGCGCAAGGTGCAGGGCGCAAGGAAGCTCGACGAAATAACATATGACGAGATGATGGAGCTTGCCTCGCTGGGCGCGCAGGTTCTGCATAACCGCAGCGTGGAAATGGCAAAGCGCTACGGCGTGAATCTGGAGGTACTCTCCAGCTACGAGAGAAAGCCCGGTACAAAAGTCAAGGAGGTCGTGAAAAACGTGGAACAGATGAAAATCAGCGGCATAGCCAAGGACACAAACGTAGCGCGCATAGCGGTCGTGGGAGTTCCGGATGAACCCGGCGTCGCTTTCAAACTATTCAGAGAGCTTGCAAGCTCGAAAATAAACGTCGACGTCATACTTCAGTCGATAGACAGAAACGGCACAAACGACATCAGCTTCACCGTTTCCGAGAGCGACTTCGACAGGGCCATGGAAATTATGAACGAGCGCAAGGATTCTCTCCACTACAAGGAGCTTTACGGCGACAGGAAGGTCGCGAAGGTCAGCATCGTCGGCGCGGGGATGCTTTCTTCCTCGGGCGTCGCGGCGACAATGTTCGAGGCTCTCAGCGAGGCCAAAATAAACATCCAGATGATCTCAACAAGCGAAATCAAGGTATCTGTACTTATTGACGAAGCAAGTGCCGACAAAGCTGTGCAGGTCATTCACAACAAGTTTTTTAATTAAAAACACCGACGCTCCTGTTTTGAAAAGCGAGAATAAAAAGGCCTCGCCTGAAGCGAAAAGCTTCAGGCGAGGCCTTTTCATTATATAAATTACCCGAATTTAGGTGCCGTTGGAAGCGTGCTGTTTCCGCCGCTGTTCGAATTGCCGTTATTTTCGGTGCCGCTGTTCCCGCTGCTGTTTTCGGAGCTGCCGCTCTTCGCTGAATTTGTGGGTATATCCTCATCGAGCGTAACCTTGATATCTATATACTCGCCCTGGCGGTAGACCTTCAGCGTGACGGTGTCTCCTGCATGGTAGTTTTTCTTTTCGCTTGTCAGTTCGGAGGAGCTTTTCACTTCAGCGTCGTTGATTGCCGTAATGATGTCGCCGACCTTAAGTCCCGCCTTGTCGCTGCAGCTGCCCGAGGTGACGGAATAGACGTAAGCACCTTCAACCATGTTGTAATACTGCGCGACCGTGCTGTCGACGGTGGTCACCGTGATGCCGAAATTGGCCTTGCCGCTGACATAACCGTATGTGATAAGCTGGTCAACAATATCCGCGACGTCGTTTATCGGGATAGCAAAGCCGAGTCCCTCAATGCCCGTATCGGAGTATTTTGCCGTTACGATGCCGACCACTTCGCCCCGCTCATTATAGACGGGACCGCCGGAGTTGCCCTCGTTGACTGCGGCGTCGATTTGGAACATATTGTTCGTGGTCGTCTCGCCTGTCGTTGAATCCTGCGTCGTAATGTCTCTGTCAAGAGCGCTGACCATGCCGCTCGACATTGAGAAGCTGAGCTCTCCGAGAGGATTGCCTATGGCGTAAACCGTTTCGCCGACCTGCATATCATCACTGTTGCCGAGCGTCGCGGCCGAAAGCCCCGTCGCGTCAATTTTGAGAACCGCCACATCGCTTGATTCCTCGACTCCTACGATTTCAGCGTCATACTTGTCGCCGTTATAAAGCATTACGGAAACTTTATAATTTCCCGTGTAGGCATCGGCAATAACGTGGTAATTGGTTACTATATAACCATCGCTCGTTACGATGAAGCCCGAGCCGGAAACCGCAGCCGTTGACTGCGCTCCGAAATAGTTTGTGTATGATATATCAGTCGAAATACCGACAGCCTGAGCGCAGCCCAAACTGTAAATCTCGGCGCCAGTCATATTATCTTCGCTGGAAACGGGGCTGGCAGTCTGAGTATCTGTCGTGTTCGAATCCGCAATGTTCAGCTTGCTTCCGCTGTAATCCGTGGTCGTTGACGACCCGGGAAGCTGTGTTGCAACGAGTGCTCCGCCGCCGACGCCGCCCAGTATGGCGCAGACAAGGCAGGCAGCTATGAGCTTTCCGAAGCCGCGGTGCTTTTTTTCCTTCTTCTCCTTGGGGGGCTTCTGCGGAGGAGTATAATAGCTTCTCGGCGCAGCCTGCTCCTCGCTCTGAGGTACAAAGTTGGCGTCCATATAAGAACGGTGGGGTATGTTCTCTTTAGAAAAACTATACTCGGAACTCTGAGCATCGGGCGGAGTATTTCCGTTCCCTCCGTCGTAATTATTGTTTTCCTGCTCGTACATTGCCTGGACCTCCTTAGTTACTGTCCTTGTTTAGATAGCTTGTTTTGGTACTGTGGCAATACTAGTATTCATTTGTTACGTACAAATGAACAAATGCAGAAATATTTATAAACATTTTTTGCATGAAATTTAAAGCTGCAGACTCAGGCGTTCCCAGATTGTTATTTACAAATCGCGCGGGTCACCTTATAATACAGAAAGTAATCACGCGGGGAGGGTTTATTTCATGGAGCGCAGTTTTGGAGCTGCCCTGTCGGAGCTGCGGCGCTCCTTTGATCTCAGCCAGCGGACGCTGGCCGCCGACCTGCACATCAGTCAGGCTCTGCTTTCCCACTACGAAAACGGAACCCGCGAGCCCGGTCTTCCCTTTGTCTGCCGGGTCTGCGACTATTTCGGCGTATCGGCGGATTTTATTCTCGGCAGGAGCGATAACGAAAACACCGGCATATGCATGACGGGCGCGGTCGCCGAGCTTAACAGGGCGCTCGCCGAAATCGATGACAGCTCCGTGAAAAAAGCGGCAATGGATTTTGTGGACGGCGCGGCGAACAAAATGACTCTGCACCTGACTTATCACGAAGACCTGAGCCTTGCCGAGCAGACGGCGGCCATGGCCGAAGCGGAACTCAAGGTCGTCCGATCCATGTCAAAAAAACGTGACTTGTATTAGCATACAACGTATCTTTGCCCGTGTAAACATATTTTCAAACATTAAATTTCCGTCCTTGGAGTGACATTATGACGCAGCAGAACAAGATCAGAAACTTTTCGATAATTGCCCACATCGACCACGGCAAATCCACGCTTGCCGACCGTATCCTTGAAAAGTGCGGCGCTGTGGACAGCCGTGATGTGACGCCGCAGATGCTCGACAACATGGAGCTTGAGCGCGAGCGCGGCATCACCATAAAGGCGCGCGCCGTCGGGCTTTCCTACAAGGCTGCAGACGGTGTCAGCTACACGCTTAACCTCATCGACACACCGGGACATGTGGACTTCAACTATGAGGTCTCGCGCTCGCTTGCCGCCTGTGAAGGCGCGCTTCTGGTCGTGGACGCGTCCCAGGGCATCGAGGCGCAGACACTCGCAAATACCTATCTTGCCCTTGAGCACAACCTTGAGGTTCTGCCGGTAATAAACAAAATTGACCTGCCGAGCGCTGACCCCCTGCGCACTAAAACGGAAATTGAGGACATCATCGGTATACCTGCCATGGACGCGCCGGAAATTAGCGCGAAAAACGGCATCAACATCGACGCCGTTTTGGAGCTCATTGTCAATAAAATACCGTCCCCGCAGGGCGAGCGAAACGCTCCCCTGCGCGCGCTCGTCTTCGACAGCCAGTATGACGCCTATCGCGGTGTTATAGTTTTGATGCGCATTATGGACGGCGAAATCAAAAAGGACATGAACGTTCACATGATGGCTTCCGGCGCGAAGTATAAGGTCGTCGAGGTCGGGCATATGCGCGCTTTCGGTCTTGAGCCCTGTGAGGAACTTTCCGCCGGCGACGTCGGGTATTTCACGGCGAGCATAAAAAACGTGTCTGACACCCAGGTCGGCGACACTGTTACCGGCTCGGAGTATCCCGCGAATATACCGGTTCCCGGCTACCGCCCCGCGCAGCCCATGGTCTTTTCGGGTATATACCCTGCCGACGGCGCGGAATATCCCGACCTGCGCGACGCTCTGGAAAAGTTGAAGCTCAACGATGCCGCGCTCCACTTCGAGCCGGAATCCTCCGCCGCTCTCGGCTTCGGTTTTCGCTGCGGCTTCCTCGGGCTTCTGCACATGGAGATAATCCAGGAACGTCTTGAGCGCGAATACGACCTTGACATTATCACAACGGCGCCCAGCGTCATTTACCACGTCGTAAAAACGGACGGCGAAATGCTGGTCGTCGATAACCCGCTCAACTATCCCGATCCCTCGCAAATCGACAAAGCCGAAGAGCCCTTCGTCAAGGCTTCGATCATTACCCCTTCGGAATATGTCGGCAACATTATGGATTTGTGTCAGGACAGGCGCGGCGAATATAAAAATATGCAGTATCTTGACGAAACGCGCGTTGAGCTGCACTACGACATGCCGCTCAACGAAATCATCTACGACTTTTTCGATGCGCTCAAGGCCCGAACCCGCGGCTACGCCTCCCTTGACTACGAGCTAAGCGGCTACCGCGAAAGCAATCTCGTAAAGCTGGACATTCTCCTGAATGGAGACATAGTGGACGCCCTAAGTTTTATCGTGCACAGGGACAAGGCTTACCAGAGAGCCAGAAAAATCGTCGAAAAGCTTAAGGAGAACATTCCGCGCCAGCTTTTTGAAATTCCCGTTCAGGCGGCTATCGGCGGAAAGATAATCGCGCGCGAAACAGTTAAGGCCGTCCGCAAGGACGTTCTCGCCAAGTGCTACGGCGGCGACATCACGAGAAAAAAGAAGCTCCTCGAGAAGCAGAAGGAAGGCAAAAAGCGCATGCGCAGCTTTGGAACCGTATCCGTTCCTCAGGAGGCCTTCATGGCAGTATTGAAGCTGGACGAATAAAAAAGAGGGGAGTCGCTCCCGACTCCCCTCTTTTCGGTTATTTCAAAAAACCCCCTCGACCAGCAGCTTAATACCAATACCTATCAGAACAAGCCCGCCGACTATACCCGCTGTTTTGCCCGAGCCCTTCGGGAGCTTCGCGCAGAGCAGCCCTCCCATAGCGCAGATGGCAAGCGTCGTCGTGCCGATTATCGCGCAGGGCAGTATAACGCTCGTTTCGGTGAAGGCGAAGCTCACGCCGACGGCGAGAGCGTCGATGCTGGTGGCAAGGGCGAGAACAATCGCTTTCGGATGGCTGAATTTACCGTCCTCCGCCGCGCTTTTTTCGTTCTCATTCTCTTCCCTTATGGAATCGACCAGCATTTTGCCGCCGACAAAGGCAAGCATGAAAAAGCTGATATAGGGTCCGAGCGACATTATCTTTCCGCTGACCGTGCCTGCAAGATAAAAGCCGATAAGCGGCATTAAAGCCTGAAATATTCCAAAATAAAGTGAGTGCTTGAGCGCGTTTTTAAGCCCGCCTTTCGGACATGAAAGCCCCTCTCCGACGGTCACGGCAAAGGCATCCATTGAAAGGCTCGCGCCCAGAAGTATGTCGGTCAGTATTTCTTCGAACATAGTTTCCTCCGAGAATGCGTAAATTTACTCTGAACAGGGCGGATCTGTATGGAACACGAAAAGTATATGCGCCTCGCGCTGGAACTCGCAAAAGAGGCTTTTGACGCGGGCGAGATACCCGTCGGCTGCGTAATCGCGGACAAGGACGGTAAAATCCTCGGTACCGGGGCGAACACCCGCGAGCGTACGCGCTCTGCGCTCGGTCACGCGGAGCTGAACGCGATTGCCGAGGCCTGCCACACGCTCGGCGACTGGCGGCTTGACGGCTGCACGATTTATGTGACGCTCGAGCCCTGCCCTATGTGTACCGGCGCAATAATCAACGCCCGAATCCCCTGCGTCGTTTTTGGTGCTCGGGAAGAAAACTTTGGCTCCTGCGGAAGCGTCGTTGACCTATTCTCCGAGCGTTACGGGCATCACCCCGCTGTTTACGGCGGTATGCTAGAAAGCGAATGTGCCACGCTTTTAGCGGACTTTTTTAAGAATATGCGGAAGTAACAATATTAGACTTAAAACACCGTTTCCCTTTTGGGAAACGGTGTTCTTTATTATTTTAAGGCTCTACCGCTTTGGCGTGCCGTCCGCATTGAACAGCGGCAGCGGTGCCAGGTAAATAACGTCGTCGCGCTTCTGCGCGTCGCCCTCGGCGAGGATGAACGCGCGACCCGCGATGATGCCGCCCGCCTTTTCGACAAGCTCCTCGACCGCTTTGAGGGATTCGCCCGTCGATATCACGTCGTCAACGATGAGGATGCGTTTGCCGCGCATTTTGTCGGCGTCCGCTATGTCAAGCACCAGCTTCTGCGTTTTCTCCGTGGTGATGGACTTCACCTCCACCTCAAACACGCCAGTCATGTACAGCTTGGGGGATTTGCGGGCAAGAAAATACCTGTTTTCCCCGCTCTGGCGCGCCATTTCGTAAAGAAGCGGTATGCTTTTCGCCTCAGGAGCGATAAGGTAGTCGTATTCGGGGGCTCTTTTCAGGAGCTCGGCAGCGCTGTGGACAGTCAGCTCCACGTCGCCGAAAATAACGAATGCGCCGATGTAAACATCGTCGGAAACGCGGCAGATAGGCAGTTCACGCTTAAGTCCGGCAATATCTATCTCGTAGGTAAGCATTGAGCATCCTCCTCGGTTCGTTTTACTTA
>Ga0074193_1001654_pt1 | contig 25349 bp, 18 predicted proteins | sample EPASupsiteHSE605_FD_64523 | JGI IMG/M metagenome (GOLD analysis project Ga0074193, IMG submission 64523) | Bioremediated contaminated groundwater from EPA Superfund site, New Mexico - Sample HSE6-05 | ecosystem: Environmental > Aquatic > Deep subsurface > Groundwater > Contaminated ... | reverse complement strand
GTGGTCGGATTCGTGCCGGGAGCCGCGCCGCTTCCTCCGCACTCGGTACAGTATACTGAGACCGGAACTTCAATCTGCTTCTTTATGCCAAAGGCAGCTTCATGCAGCGTGATGGACAGATCATATCTCAAATCGGCGCCTTTCACCGGGCCTTTTCTTCTGGAGCCTCCGCCCATACCACCGCCGAAAAACATTTCAAAAACATCTCCAAGGCCGAAATCAGCAAAATCAGAGAAATCGCCAAATCCTCCAAAGCCCTGTCCGTTAAAGTCCACCCCGGAGTGGCCATATTGGTCATATTTTGCTTTCTTATCCGGATCGCTCAATACCGCATAAGCCTCGGTAGCTTCCTTAAAGCGTTCTTCCGCTTGCTTATCTCCCGGTTTGACATCGGGATGGTTTTCCTTTGCTATCTTCCTGTAAGCTTTTTTAATTTCATCCACGCTGGAAGATTTGCTGACACCCAGAACTTCATAGTAATCGCGTTTCATAATTTAAGCTGAAACTCCTCCCTAAATATCAATACAAGACCGCATGAGACATAAATAAGACCTGCATTCCTCCGAATGCCGAAGCAGGTCCAAAGATACTGCTGCACCCTTAGACCCTTTTGATTACCTATAGACTCTTTCTAATGTATCATTATACTACCATTATCATTAATATGTTAAGATTCAAGGCGCGTTGTACCGGTATTTAGCTTTGAGGCTGAATACCGGTACTTTTTGTGTTTCAATATCGTTATTATCTGCAGACTCTTCATGATTAATCGATTAAACAAATAATCTGATTAATACTGATTCTGTTTATTTATCCTTGTCCACTTCGGTATATTCAGCATCGACAACATTGTCATCTTCCTTGCCGGCTCCGGTATCCTGCTGTCCTGGATTTGATCCCGCGTCAGGTCCCTGCGAACCTGCACCGGGTGCTCCCTGCTGTTGATACATTTTTTCCACAAACGGATAGAGGATTTTGGTCAGCGCTTCCGATTTTGCATTGATTTCCTGGACATTATCGCTGCCGGCCGTGGCTCTGAGTTCTTCAGCAGCTTTCTTGATCGCATCCCGCTCGGCGGCGTCGCCTTTGCCTTCAAAGTCCTTCAGGGTCTTTTCAGCCTGGTATGCCAGTGAATCTGCTTGATTTCTGGCATCAATCAGTTCTCTGGCCTGTTTGTCTTTCTCAGCATTGGCCTCGGCATCCTGACGCATCTTTTCAATTTCGTCTTTGCTTAAGCCGGTTGAAGCCGTGATGGTTACTTTCTGTTCGTTACCGGTTGCCATATCTTTCGCCGAAACGTGTACAATACCGTTTACGTCAATGTCAAATTTGACTTCGATCTGCGGCACACCTCTTGGTGCAGGCGGAATTCCGGTAAGCTGGAAGCGGCCGAGCGTCTTATTGTAAGCAGCCATCTCGCGCTCACCCTGAAGCACATGGATATCTACCGAAGTCTGGCTGTCGGCTGCAGTCGAGAAGACTTGGGATTTGGTGGTCGGAATGGTCGTGTTCCGGTCAATGATCCTGGTGAATACGCCGCCCAGGGTCTCAATCCCGAGGGAAAGCGGGGCAACGTCAACCAGAACAATATCTTTCATTTCACCGGCCAGAACCCCGCCCTGGATAGCCGCGCCGAGCGCAACGACTTCATCCGGGTTAACACCTTTATGTGGTTCCTTACCACTGATTCTCTTAATGGCTTCCTGGACTGCAGGGATTCTGCTAGATCCCCCGACAAGAATCACCTGATCGATTTCGTTGAAGGAAAGTTTGGCATCTTCCATCGCTTGACGGGTAGGTCCCATTGTTTTTTCGATCAAATCTGCTACAAGCTCTTCAAATTTGGCGCGGGTGATATTCATATCCAGATGAAGCGGCCCTTCAGCAGACATCGTGATAAACGGCAGGTTAATATTCGTCTGGGCAACGCCGGAAAGCTCAATTTTGGCTTTTTCAGCAGCTTCCTTCAGACGCTGCAGGGCCATCCGGTCTTTGGCAAGATCAACACCGTTGCTCTTTTTAAATTCGGCAACAATGTAATCCATTAAACGCTGGTCAAAGTCGTCACCGCCGAGAAGGTTATTCCCATTTGTCGCTTTAACTTCGACCATTCCCTGACTCAGTTCGAGGATCGAGACGTCAAATGTTCCGCCGCCAAGGTCGTAAACGAGTACGGTCTGGTCATGTTCTTTGTCAAGTCCATAAGCCAGTGCTGCTGCAGTAGGTTCGTTGATAATACGCAGAACTTCAAGACCGGCGATCGTGCCGGCATCTTTGGTAGCCTGACGCTGGGCGTCGGTAAAATACGCCGGAACGGTGATGACAGCCTGAGTGACTGAAGACCCCAGATAAGCTTCCGCATCAGCTTTGAGCTTCTGCAGGATCATTGCAGATACTTCCTGCGGTGTATAGGATTTATCCATCAAAGTCACTTTATAGTTAGTGCCCATATGACGCTTAATTGAACTAACCGTGTTGTCCGGATTGGAAACAGCCTGGCGTTTAGCCACCTGACCTACCAGTTTCTCGCCGTTCTTGGAGAAGCCGACGACTGAAGGTGTAATGCGCGCTCCTTCAGGATTAGGGATTACAACAGGTTCACCACCTTCAAGTACTGCAACACAAGAGTTGGTGGTTCCTAAGTCAATACCAATTACTTTACCCATTTGATTTCCTCCTTGCAAATTCTCATATCGTATTTTTCGTTTCTTTCAACTCATATACTCTTTGATCAGACTGAGATTTAGCTTAACACGATCAGCCTGAAACTTTGACCCGGCTGGGCCTGATCACTTTATCCTTCAGATAATATCCCTTTTGAAGTTCTTCCAGAATCATATTCTCCGGCTGGTCGGATTCTTCTTTCAGCAGGGCTTCGTGGAGATTCGGATCAAATTCCTGGCCGACGGTTTCAATGATCTTGAGCCCCTCATCTTCCAGAACTTTCACAAACATTCTTTCGATCATTTCCACACCCTGGGATAATGCTTCAAAATCTTTGTTTTTTCGACTGGAAGCAATCGCTCTTTCAAAATTATCCAGGACCGGCAGCAGGGACTGAATGACCCTTTCCGAAGCATACCGGGCAGTGTCTTCTTTTTCCTTCTGAGTTCTTTTGCGGAAATTGTCAAATTCAGCTTTCAGTCTTTGCATCTGGGCATAATAATCTTCCGCTTTGGACTTATGCTCTTCAATTTCCTCACGCAGGCGCTGCAAATGATCGACAGGATCAATCTCCTCAGTCAGGCATTCTTCATTCTCCTGCCCAATGTTCTGGTTTTCTTTATCTTCCTGAGCGTTTGCAGACGCTTGATTTGTTTTTTCTTTGTTCACGCAGTTGCCTCCCTTCTTGATCTAAGTCCGGGTCCTCCGGTGCCTCTCTGTCAGCAATTCGGTCAAGCTGTTTGTCATATAGTCTACAATCGCAATCGCTTTGCCGTAATCCATTCTGGTCGGACCCAAAACTCCCACTGAACCAATCTGTTTCCCGTTAATCTGGTAGGTTGCAGATATAATACTGCAATTTTTAAATACCTGATCAGCATTTTCCGCTCCGATCATGATACTTAATCCTTTTTGATCATGACTTAGAAGCTCCTTCAGCTTATTGTTCTCCTCAAATACGGAAAAGAGACTTCGAACTTTATTGATATCCCTGAATTCAGGCTGATCAAGCATATTTAATGTCCCGCCAAGGTAGACCCGTTCTTCGGACTCTCCATCCTTATCATCAAACATTCTTTCCAAAATACCCATCATTCCATCAATAATGCGGCGTTTTCTGGAGAGCTCGCTGTATATTTCGTTGATCAGGCCTTTTTTCAGATCCTGTACCCTGGTTCCGCTCATTTTCTGGTTGAAAATATTCGCCAGAATCTGAAGTTCCTCCGGGCTTGTATCCGGACCGATATCGACAATATTATTCTCTACCGAACCATTCTCTTTCACGGTCACCATAATGGCCTTCCCCTGCTCGTAGGGGAGAAAATACAAATTCTTTAGAATACCGCTTCGGCTTTTTGGTCCAAGTACAATACTGGTCAGGTTCGTCACCTGGGAAATAAGCTTTCCGGTGTATTCGATGACTTCCTGCACTTCGCTGAGTCTACTGGTGATCTCCTGGTTGATATTTTTCTTTTCATCATGGTTCAGGCTTAAAGGGTCCATCAGATAATCGACATAATAGCGATAGCCTGAGTCGGAAGGAATCCTTCCTGCAGATGTATGGGGCTGTTCAATAAGTCCCAACTCTTCGAGATCTGCCATCTCATTGCGGATCGTCGCCGGAGACACCCCCAGCTCAAACTTTTTGGAAACGGTTCTGGAACCGACAGGCTCCGCGGTGGCAATATAATCCTGCACAATTGCTTTTAAAATCTTGTGTTTTCTTTCATCCATTTCCATCAAAGTGCCACCTCCGATTGATTTGTTAGCACTCTACCAAGGTGAGTGCTAATCATCTGAACATAATTTAGCATGATGGTAAAATAATGTCAAGAGGAATAATCATCGAATCGTGTACAATGCAGCTGCAATTCAGCTTAGAGCATCGTTAAATTTAGCTACAAAATGAAATCCACCAGAACCGCATTGAGCACGAAAAAGCAGGCAGGGTTAATTTTCAACCTGCCTTCGGCAAGCCGGAAAATATCTCTATCAATATAGTTTTGCAAAATTTGTCCATAAATATCCTGAATTTCTGTTTGAAATTTGGCAGAAAATTCTGCGGTGTCGATTCCATCTGCCGTACGCAGCCCCAGCATCATAAATTCAGAGATCTGCTGCTCTCTGGTCAGTACTTCGGTTGCCGAAGGGTCCAAAGGCCTTTGTCCAGATTCCAACATCCGGGTATAACCGGCAATATCCTCTGAATTCCTGGTTCTAACGTTGTTCAGACATGAGACTGCCCCCGGTCCAAGACCTATATAATCCTGCCCTCGCCAATAAGACCGGTTATGTTTGCATTCAAAACCGGGCCTCGCAAAGTTGGAAACTTCATAGCGGCCATAGCCGCAGCTTTGAAGATAAGAAACCGCCCATTCGTACATATCGGCCTGCAAGTCGTCATCCGGCAGACGATCCAGGCGATTCCGGCTGTTCAAGCCATCCAAGGTTTCTTTGCAGTCCGGACTGCCTGCCTGAATGTATGCATATTCTTTATGCAGCGGGGTATCTTCCTCAAGCGTAAGTGCATAGAGTGAAAGGTGTTCAGGCGACAATGCGATGGCCTGGCGAAGCGTATCCTGCCAATCTCCCATTTTCTGTCCCGGAAGTCCAAAAATCAGGTCAAGGTTCAGGTTATCTATCCCCGATTGTCTGATAAGGGTGACGCTCCTGTGAATATCCTCCGCGGTATGGATTCTGCCGATGCTTTTCAGCAGACGGTCATCAAAGCTCTGAGCGCCGAGCGATATCCGGTTGATCCCGTACGTCCGGCAGAGCATCAATTTCTCCCGGTCGAGTATGCCGGGATTACACTCAATTGTTTTTTCCAGGACCTGACCGGTCCTGGAAGTATTGATACGGGGATCCCTTATTGGATCAAATAGTTCTGTCGAGTCTGTCCGGCTCAGGGCCTTAAAATAATACCGGTAAATCAGACTCAGCAGCCGATCAAGCTGACTGGCATCCAGAACCGTGGGCGTTCCGCCCCCGATAAAAAGAGAAGAAACCCCCTGGGGGGCTTCCTTCGCTCGCAGCTCAAGCTCCCGTTCCAGTCCGTGCAAATAGACGGAGCCCAAATCGGAGGCCGGGTCTGACAATAACATATGATCAGCTTCATCTACGCTACCGGATATTCTACTGTCTGCGATAATGGGGACAGTATAAGGCACCGAATAGAATGCGCAGTAGGAACATTTTTTTACACAAAACGGAACATGAACATATAAAGAAGTCATACGAATCACCTAATACAACGATTTTTAATATTTACGTTCCCAAGCTGCAGACTAAGTCACCGTAATGGATGTCCAGCGCCAAGCGGAGCACGGCGACGGCGCAGGAGGTGCTGCCTAGGGTCTAACCCGAGCAAAGTAAAATTAATCGTCCATCTTGAGCACTGCCATGAAAGCGTCCTGGGGTATTTCCACACTGCCGACTTGTTTCATGCGTTTCTTGCCTTCTTTTTGCTTTTCCAGCAGTTTGCGTTTCCGGGAAATGTCACCGCCGTAGCATTTGGCCAGAACATCTTTGCGCATAGCCCGGATATTCTCCCTGGCAATGACCTTGGCGCCGATCACGGCCTGGACAGGTATCTCAAACATCTGCCGTGGAATCAGGCTGCGCAGCTTTTCAACAAGTTTGCGTCCACGGGAATATGCTTTGTCTTTATGGACAATGAAGGAGAGTGCATCAACAATTTCAGCGTTCAGCATGATATCGAGTTTCACAAGATCCGCTTCCTTGTATCCGATCAGTTCATAGTCCAGAGACGCATACCCTTTGGTCCGGGATTTAAGCTGATCAAAATAATCATATACAATTTCGCTTAACGGAAGCTCATAATAGAGACTTACGCGCGAAGCGGTGATATAATCCATGTTCAGGAACGTACCCCTTTTCTCCTGGTTCAGTTCCATGATGGTGCCTACGTACTCGGAGGGTACCATAATCGTAGCCTTGACCACAGGCTCTTCAATCGATTCAATCTTTCCTTCAGGCGGCAGAAGCGCAGGGTTATCGATAAAGACCTGTTCCTTGGCTGTGGTATTTACTTTATAAACAACGCTCGGTGCGGTCGTAATAATGCTGAGGCCAAATTCCCTCTCGAGTCTCTCCTGGATAATTTCCATGTGCAGGAGACCCAGGAAACCACAGCGGAAACCAAAACCCAATGCTGCGGACGTTTCATTTTCATACATTAAACTCGCATCATTCAGCTGAAGTTTCTCCAGCGCATCCTTCAGCCTGTCAAAGTCGGAAGTTTCAACTGGATAAAGGCCGCAAAAAACCATCGATACCGCTTTGCGGTAGCCCGACAGCGGTCTCGCCGCCGCATGGTCGTTATCCGTCACGGTATCCCCGACCCGGGTATCCCCGACATTCTTGATACTGCCCGCGATATAGCCAACCTGGCCTGCCCTCAGCTCATCGACAATCGTCATCCCGGGTGTAAAAACACCGACTTCGGTGATTTCAAACATTTTTCCGGTGGACATCATCCTGATGTTCGTTCCTTTGGAGACTTTACCGTCAAATAATCGAATATAAGGGATCGCACCTTTGTAGGAATCAAACTTTGAGTCAAAAATCAATGACTTTAAAGGTCCTTCATCATCGCCCTTAGGCGGAGGAATCCTCTTGATAATGGCTTCCAGAATCTCTTCGACCCCAATCCCCATTTTGGCCGATGCGAGGATCGCCTCACTCGCGTCAATCCCAATCACATCTTCAATCTCCTGTTTGACTCTATCAGGTTCTGCGCTTGGCAGATCTATTTTATTAATAACCGGAATGATCTCCAGGTCATTTTCCAAAGCAAGATAGACATTGGCAAGAGTCTGGGCCTCAATACCCTGGGCCGCATCGACCACCAGCAAAGCCCCTTCGCAGGCAGCCAGACTCCGGGAAACTTCGTAAGAAAAGTCAACATGTCCGGGAGTATCGATCAGATTCAGCTCATAGACCTCTCCGTCTTTTGCCTTGTAGCGCAAACGAACTGCCTGCAGTTTGATGGTAATACCACGCTCCCGTTCCAAATCCATGGAGTCGAGAACCTGCTCCTTGAGTTCCCGGGTGGACATGGTTCCGGTATACTCAATCAGCCGATCGGCAAGAGTAGATTTGCCGTGATCGATATGGGCAATGATCGAAAAATTTCTGATTTTAGATGAAGCGTTTGCCATGGATTTTCTTCTCTCCCCAAATATAATGCCAGCACATCATTATACCAAACTACCGCCTTGAAAAGCAAGGCGGCTCCGGAATTCCGGGGGACAGGGGGAGTTCCTTTTGTCCCCCAGTCCTCCTTATTTGCGTCGTTTGATCAGCATCTTGATGGCCATTTGGTACTCTTCCATTTTCAGCAGACGGGCAACGATAAAAAACACAAGCATGCCTACGAGTGCTCCACTGATTAAAACAATCGTCGAGCCCATTTTGCCAATTCCGACCCAAAGGGTCAGCAGATTCGCCCAAATCATGACGACAGCTGCCATAGCCAAAGCGGCTGCCAGTGTTTTACTAAACACGGCTGCGATTCTGCGCCCGTCAATTTTGCCGAGCTTGCGGCGCAGTACGATAAACAGCAAGAGCATTTGCATAATGGCTCCGAGAGTTACAGCCAGGGCCAAGCCGCCGCAAGCCAAAGGACCGACTAAAATGTACATCCAGATTATGCTGACAGCCATGGCGACGAGACCAAGAATGACCGGAATCCAGGTGTTCTGCATTGCATAAAAAGCGCGCGGCAGAATCTGAATAATAGCCTGAGCGGTAATCCCCAGCGAAAAATACAGCAGCGGCACAGCCATGATATCCGTGTCCCCCGCACTGAATTCACCATGCTGGAACAGAACCCGGATCAAAGGAAAGCGCAGAACGACCATCCCAATCGATATCGGAACCGTAATAAAGATAATCAGCCGAATTGCACTCGAGATCGTCTCGAGAAAATCTTTGGCCTTTTTCAGAGCAGCATGCTCTGTTAAGGTCGGAAAAACAGCGACACCGATGGCCAGCGCGAAGATTCCGACCGGGACTTGGAAAAGACGGTAAGAGTACCAGACCGCAGTCAAGCTTCCCGGATCAAGCGCAGAACCGAGGTTGGAATTCACGATGACCTGGAATTGATTCAAGGTATACATGATAATCATCGGGACAGCCAAGAGCATAATCTTCCGGACCCCGGGATGTTTCAGATCGATCATTGGATAGTAGCGGAAGCCAACCTTTCGCAGGGAAGGCACCTGAACAAGAAAGTTGGCTGCAGCCCCGATGACGACCCCAAACGCAAAACCGGAGATACTCCGGGCTTCACCGGAATTAGCAAAAAGCGCCCCAAATAGGATGACGCTGGCGTTGTAAAGAACCGTCCCCAACGCAGACGGCCAAAATATTTTGTACGAGTTCAGGATGCCCATCGTAATCCCGCTCAAAGCCAGAATGACCGGCTGCAGCAGAAGGATACGGGTAAGATAGATGGTAAGTTCCTTATTCGCCGGACTGAATCCGGGTACCTGCATCTCAATAAACTTCGGAGTCAGCAGCATGCCTGCGATAACCAGGATACAAAGCAGAAGAAATGTCGCATTGGTCACCGAGCTGACGACTTTCCATCCTTCTTTTTCCTTTTCTTTGGCAATATATTCGGATAGGACAGGGATAAAGGCAGCACTCAACACCCCTCCGACCAATAGCCAGTAGAGCAGGTCCGGAAGAATAAAAGCCGTATTATACGCATCTGTAGCCGCCGTTTTTCCGAACAAGCCTGCCATCAGGGATTCCCTGACAAAACCGAGAAGCCTGGAAACAAGGTTGGCAGCCATCATGAAGCCTGCCGCTTTCATCATTTTTTGATTGTTTGTCATAATGATGCTGAAGGACCTTTCTATATACAAAGAAATGCACTCACTGCAAATTATATCATTTACCGAGATATTCCTTCAATACTTCGGCTATGGGTCCGGCTGCAGCCTGTGCTTCCTCCAACGTATTTAACTGACTGCCAATTTCCAGCAGGATTGCTCCGTTTGTGAGATACTGGTTATAGCGTGCTTCTGAGGCATAGCGGATTTTCGGGAAAAACAGTCCCGGGTAATCTTTCTCCGCAATCTTAATAATTTCACGCGCAATTGCATCGTTCTTTTCCCAGTTTTGATTTTTCTGACCGATCACAATCATGACTCTGGCACACTCCTGTCCGTTAATCTTTGCAGTATCTTTGCCCACCTGGGAAGGAAGTCCGTCCCGGTGAAGATCGATCAGCAAACGGGTTGTTGGGTTTTTCTCGAGCATTTTTTTTGCTGCGAGATAGGAATGATTGTAGGCCTGGATATAGACAGCATCATTAACCTCCTCGGAATGTACCGTATTGATCCCTGCCTGGTTCAATTTTTCAGTCAATAGCTGTCCAATCTCCACAATATCTCCGTTTTCACCTCCAGCTGACCGGTCTGCACCGCCATCCCCCGAATAGGACTCTGCACTGTGGGTGTGATAGATGCCTACCAGGACATCCTGCGCACTTTTAACCGGTTCAGGATCATGATAAAACGGATTATCGAGGGGTTCGAGCAGCGGTCCCTCCATTTCAGGATCATTGGGATAATAGGCCCAGCCCAGCCAGGTCGGTCCTTCGGAAGGAGGCGCATAAAAACTTAAAAAATACGTCCGGGCATCGGATATGTTGACTCCGGTCAGCAGATACATCCCGATCCCTGCAGCGGAATTCCGTGTATCATTGATATAAGTCCGCTGCGGATAAGACATCCCCGGGGCGCCTTCCAGAAGTATAAGCTCAAACGGAAAACTTTTTTCGCAAAGTATTTTTATGGTATACTGAAAACTATCATTGGAAATGCAGAAGTAAACAGAAAATGCAAGCAGCGCCAAGAGTAGTATGACCCCAACAGCTTTCAGACGGGTATTCCAAAAAAACAGGATAATCTCCTCCTTTCCATAATTAGGAATATGAAGGACAAACCCGTCTTAGAACATTGAAATATCCTTAATATTTACACCTGCATTAACGTTGAATTTATACCGTGCAGAATTTTTAAGATGTACTTGGCATTTTCGCCTGAGATGTCATATAATAGATATGATTTGAAGACAATTCAAGTATCAAACAGCAAGGAATGGGACAGTAGCTTAAAAGGAAGTCCACAGAAAGCAATCGAATGCTGAGAGATTGCGTCCGACTTTCAAGTGAAAATCACCCGGGAGCTGAACTTCAGAAATATGTACCTTGTCACTGTCAAGTGATCAATTAACAGGGTTCCAGTAAGAAGTTCCGCCTGCCCTGCGTTAACGGGTAAGAGTGATGTGTTTGACGTAATTTCATGTACCTCAGACATATAATCAGGGTGGTACCGCGGTTTAGTCGTCCCTAAGTTATTTATACTTAGGGATTTTTACTTTTTTCATATGATAACTTGAGGGTTGACGAGGAATTAGTTGACGAGGAACTAACAGTCATTAATGAATTGATAAAGGAGAATCTCTATGGAAAAATTTAAATCTTTAGCTGGAAACCCCGTTGCTGGACGGGAAAAACAAATATCGGATTACTGGGATTCGATTGATATTCTGCAGAAGACAATCGAAAACCGTGAAGGCGCGGAACCGTTCGTGTTTTATGAGGGTCCGCCGACAGCCAACGGCAAGCCGGGTATTCACCATGTCATGGCCAGAACCCTGAAGGATTCCGTCTGCCGGTATCAGAACATGAAAGGTTTTCAGGTCAAACGGAAGGCCGGATGGGATACGCACGGACTGCCGGTGGAAATCGAAGTTGAAAAACAGCTGAATCTTTCCGACAAACAAGGTATAGAAGCGTATGGGATCGCCCAGTTCAATGAAAAATGCCGCGACTCTGTGTTTACGTATGAAAAGCAGTGGCGCGAAATGACGATCCGGATGGGTTATTCGATTGATCTGGATCATCCGTATATTACCCTGGATAACAATTATATTGAAAGCGTCTGGTGGATTCTGGACAAATTTTTCAGAGAAGGATATATGTACGAAGGTCACAAGATTCTTCCGTACTGCTCCAGATGCGGAACCGGACTTGCTTCCCACGAAGTCGCGCTGGGCTATAAAGAAATCAAAACGAATACAGTCATTGTCAAATTCAAGCGCCAAGGAGTTGACGAGTATTTTCTGGCCTGGACGACCACACCGTGGACCTTGCCCTCCAACGCTGCACTGACGGTAAGCCCGACCGAAATCTACGTCAAAGTCCGCAGCAATGATGAGATTTATTATCTATCGAAGACGCTCGCACCGAAAGTACTCGGCGACGATTATGAAGTCCTGCAGGAATTAAAAGGCACTGAGCTTGAATATATGGAGTATGAGCAGCTGATGCCATTCTTAACCGCCGACAAAAAAGCTTTTTTTGTGACGACTGCCGATTATGTCACGACAGAGGACGGTACCGGGATCGTCCATACCGCACCCGCTTTTGGCGAGGACGACTATAACACCGGAAAGCGCTACAACCTGCCGGTTTTTCAACCGGTGAACGAATCGGGCAAATTTATCGCAACGCCTTGGAAGGATAGCTTTGTGATGGATGCCGACCTGGATATCATCAAGTGGCTGCATGCCGAGGGCAAACTGTTTAAAAAGGAAAAAATGGAGCATAATTACCCGCACTGCTGGCGCTGTCAGACCCCTCTGCTGTACTACGCCAAACCAAGCTGGTACATTGCGATGACCAAACTAAAAGATCAGCTTGTCGCCAATAACAAAACAGTCGAATGGTATCCCGACTTTGTCGGTGAAAAACGTTTCGGCAACTGGCTTGAAAATGTTAATGACTGGGCATTGTCCCGTAACCGCTACTGGGGGACTCCTTTAAATATTTGGCGCTGCGGATGCGGCCATACCGCTTCCATTGGTTCCAGAAAAGAACTTGTGGAAAAAGCGGTTGAAACAATTGACGAAACCATCGAACTACACCGGCCTTACGTCGATGATGTTCATATCCGCTGTGAGAAGTGCGGAAAACCGATGACCCGGGTCAGTGAAGTGATCGACTGCTGGTTTGACAGCGGCGCGATGCCCTATGCTCAGCATCATTATCCGTTTGAAAACAAAGAGAACTTCCATGAACTGTTCCCGGCTGATTTTATCTGTGAAGGGATCGATCAGACCCGCGGCTGGTTCTACTCCCTGCTCGCGATCTCGACCTTTGTGATGGGCCGTTCCCCGTATAAGCGGGTCCTGGTCAACGATTTGGTTTTAGACAAGCAGGGACAGAAAATGTCCAAATCCAAAGGCAACACGGTAGACCCGTTTGAACTGTTTGACCAGTACGGCGCCGACACGCTCAGATGGTATTTGCTTTATGTGTCTCCGGCCTGGACACCTAAACGCTTTGACATCGAAGGCCTTAAGGAAGTCCAGAGCAAGTTCTTCGGAACACTCCGCAACGTCTATACCTTTTTTGCGCTCTATGCGAATACCGATGAGGTCGACCCAAGAGATTTCTTTATCGAATACAAAAAGCGGCCGGAGCTCGACAGGTGGATCCTCTCCAAATATCACGCCCTGCTCAATGACGTTGAAACCAATCTCGCTGTCTATGATCTGACTAAAGCGGTCCGAAAAATACAGGAATTTGTCAGCGAGGACCTCTCCAACTGGTATATCCGGCGCTCCCGCCGCAGATTCTGGGATTCCGGCCTGTCGGACGACAAGAAGGCCGTCTATAACACCACGTATGAAATCCTGGTCGGCATCGCCAAAATCTCAGCACCGTTCGCACCTTATCTGGCGGAAGAAATCTACCGTAACCTGACCGGTGAGACTTCGGTCCACCTGGCAGATTATCCGGAATATGTCTCGACTATGATCGATGAGAACGTCGAAAACAGAATGGATTTGGTCAGGAATTTAGTCACCCTCGGCAGATCTGCCCGGGAACAGGTCAGGATCAAAGTCCGTCAGCCGATCCAGCAAATCCTAGTTGACGGAAAATATGAAGTCCTGATCGCCGATTTAATTCCACTGATTCAGGAAGAGCTCAATGTAAAGGAAGTAATTTTTGCGAATAACTTAAGCGATTTTATGAATTTCAGTCTAAAGCCTAACTTCAAAACTGCCGGACCCGTCTTCGGCTCGAAAATCAAACTCCTCGGCAAAGCACTGGAAAGCCTGGAGGCTTCAACGGCTGCGGCTACCCTGGAGGCTGGAGAATCACTCTCAGTGGATGTGGACGGAGAACAGCTAAATATCGTCAAAGACTATGTCATCGTGTCGATTTCCGCCAAAGAAGGGTTCACGGTCACAATGGAAAACAACCTGTTCGTTATTCTTGATACCACGCTGACCAGAGAGCTTATCGATGAAGGTCTGGCCAGAGAGCTCGTTTCCAAAGTCCAGCAGATGCGCAAGAGCAATGATTTTGAAATGATGGACCGCATCCGGATCTATTTCGATGGGGATGACCAAGTCACGAGTGCGATTCAAAGCTATCAGGAATACATCAAAATAGAAACGCTCGCTGAAAGCATCGAAAAAACACCGAGTACCGCAGACCTGACTAAGGTGAACCTGAATGACCACGATACCGGCGTCAGGGTCGAACGGATCTAAATGCTTTGGCTCAACCATATAATGTTGGGCTAAACCCCAAAAATATGTAACCCTGAACCGATATGATGCTGGTAATGTTTTTCAGACTGTTACCAGCATTTTTTTGAATTTTGCTGAGGATGACGACAAGATACTATTTGCTTTTTTACTATTATTTTCTAAATATATGTTATTTTTTATTATTTTTAGTTGTTTTTGGTTGTATTAATTTGTATAATTTGATTGAGGTGATCATGATATGTCGATGGATAAGGAGCTTATGACTGCCCAGGCGCTGGCTGAAGCACTCGATCTTTCAACCGAGACTATTTGGAAATATACACGTGAGAAAAAAATACCGTTTATCGAGTTGAACGGCAAGCAGTACCGCTATATACTGGCAGATGTTCTCAACGCACTCACAAATACCGCCTCTTCCGTGCAGGAAAAATCAAACGAATATACCGCAGAATCTTCCAGGAAGTTGACTTACGAAGACTATCTGAAAATACCTGATGAACCCGGTTACCGCATCGAGATTCTCGATGGCATTATGGTAAAAGAGCCTGCTCCAAATGTCAGCCATCAGCGTGTTTTGCTTCGGTTGACATGGATTCTTGAAGATCATTTTCGGGGAAATGATCCCGAAGGCGAAGTATTTGTGGCACCTCTTGATGTAACATTATTAGATATCAACGTGGTCCAGCCTGACATTCTTTACGTTTCCGGGCAGCAAAAACAGATCATCAAAGAAGCCCGTATCAATGGCCAGCCAACAATCGTGGTCGAAATCATTTCCCCATCCAGCAGGCGCAAAGATCGTCTGCAGAAGCTGCAGATTTACCAGAAGACCAAGATCCCGCATTACTGGCTGGTCGATCCGGCTGAGAAAACCCTCGAATGTTTTGTACTGAGGGATGGTTCCTACGTCTTAGCTGCAGCAGGCATGGATGAAGATGTTGTAGATCATCCATATTTCACTGGTTTATCTATTCCATTGAAATCATTATGGTAGAAATTATGCGATAAGTACGCTGGGTAAATCCGCAATATATTCACATCCGGGTCCGGCCCAAATAAGCCTCCTGAAGCAGAGCATCCGAGATTGCTTCTTTGGAGCTTCCGTAGTGAACAATCCTACCTCGCTCCATGACGATTACACTGTCCGCCACTTTTAAGGCGGCTTTTGTATTTTGTTCGACCAGTACGACCGTAACGCCGGATTCTTTCATCCTGACCAGGATCGCCATAATCTCGCGCACAACAAGTGGAGCTAGCCCGACGGAAGGTTCATCAAGCAGCAGTAGCGAGGGCCTGGCCATAAGCGCCCTGCCTATTGCCAGCATCTGTTGCAGGCCGCCACTTAAAGAGCCTGCCAAGTCCTTTTCTCTTCCCTGCAGCAGAGGAAATAATGCTAAGATTTCCTCCACATCATTCGGAATATCCGCCTTGTCCTGCCGATAACGGTGAAAAGCCCCCATCATTAGGTTATCCATTACACTTAAGGTGCTGAATATCTCTCTCCTTTCCGGTATAAGGGCGATACCGGATCTGACAATTTTATCCGGTGACTGGCCGGTTATTTTTTTGTTCTGGAAAATGATTTCTCCTGCCTTAGGCTTGTATAACCCTGCAAGTGTCCCCAGCAGGGTACTCTTGCCTGCGCCATTGGCTCCGAGAATCGCCAGCAATTCTCCCTGCCTGACATTCAGGGATACATTTTTCAGCGCATGCACATAGCCATGATAAACATTGAGACCATTTACACTAAGCAATTTGCTCATCCTCTCCGAGATAGGCTTTGATCACTTCCGGGTGAGCCTGAATTTCTGCCGGGGTTCCCTGGGTGATCACCTCCCCGAAATTCAGGACAACAATCCTATCAGCAGCTTCCATGACCGTTTCCATATCATGTTCAATCATTATCATGGTCATACCTTGACTGCGAAGTTTTTTTAAATATTCTGTCAGGATTTCAGATTCAGCAGCATTTAATCCTGCAGCTGGTTCATCAAGCAGGATCAGTTTGGGCTGAGAAGCAAGGGCTCTGGCAATTTCCAACAGTCTTTGCTGTCCAAACGGCAAAACTGCTGCCGGCAGACCAGCTGACTCCGCTAAACCAACCTCTTCAAGCAGTTTCAGGGATTCAGCCCTGATTTTCTTTTCTTCCGTAGACCGTTCAGGGGAAGAAAGAAACGACTTGACGAAGCCTTTTTTTCCCTGCAGGTAAGCACCAGTCATAACATTTTCCAGCACGGTCATGCTGCCGAAAAGCTGCAGGTTCTGAAAAGTTCTGGTTACTCCAGCCTGAGCTGTCTTATATGGCTTCATTCCGGTGATCGTTTTTCCTTCCAATAATATTTCACCTTCATCTGGTTGATACGTACCGGTAATCAGGTTGAAAATCGTCGTTTTTCCTGCACCGTTAGGCCCTATAAGCGCTGTGATTTTTGCTTCTTCAACCCCAAAGCACACATGTTTGACAGCCATAATGCCGCCAAAATGTTTTGTAATTCTGTGTAACTCCAGAAGCATGGCCTTTTCCCTCCTTCTATAGCATTGATACTCAATCTATAATTCTTATTTGATATTTGAATCATCGTTCTGTTTTAATTGACTTCTTTTCCGTCTTGAACCAGACTCTTTTTTGAACTTTGAAAGAATTCCCCGATACTGCTTAACCCCTGCGGACGGTATATCATGAGTGCAACCAGGATGATTCCGTAAATAATGATCTGGTATTCACCGCCGGCTCCGGGAATGATGAGCGGTATCAACTCTTTTAAGATCTCGTTTAAGGCCACGACGACCACAGCCCCAAGCAAAGGCCCCCAAAAGGTACCCAGGCCGCCAATCACTGCCATCAGTACAAACTGGACGGAAGCATGAAATGTAAACGGTGACGGACTGATAAAGGTGACATAAAAAGCATAAAGGCCCCCTGCCAAACCCGTAAGCAGTGCACTGAAAATAAAGGCCTGCAGCTTAAGCGTAACACAGTCAATACCGGCATTTTCTGCCGCATACTCGCTTTCCCGGATCGCACACAAGGCTCTGCCTGCTCTGGATCGCACCAGATTTCGTATTCCGAGCAATATCAGAACCAGAGTGATCCAGACCAGGATATAAAATTCCCTGTCACTATTCAATACAAGACTGCCAATGCCCAGATGCGGAATACCGCTGATCCCGGACGGCCCTCCGGTTATTTCTCCGCCTTCGGTAAATATTATATGGACCAAAATCCCAAATCCAAGCGTCGCGAGGGCAAGGTATAGCTCGCGTAACTTAAGGGTCTGTCGGCCAATTAGGGCCGCAACAATTCCAGGAAGAAGAATTGCTGCCAAAAGGGCTAACAGTGACGGCCAATGAAAACGCGTAGTTAATATCGCGGCCGTATAAGCGCCTAAACCAAAAAACGCCGCATGACCAAACGAAACCTGCCCCGCATAACCCATCAGTATTCCCAAGCCCTGGACAACGATCGCATACAGGCCGATAACAATCAGTGATCCATAAAGATAATTGCTGTTAAGCAGGAGCGGGATAATCAACATTACCAGCATGATGACAGCTCCGCTGAATTTAAATATAATCTTTTTCACCAAAGATACGCTCCTTACCATATGACGCTGTAAATCTTACTCAAAAGAAATCAAATCAATACCAAAAGGAAACCCTGTTTTAAGATTAAATTTTACGCTCGCTGATTGTACCCAGGATCCCTTCCGGCCTGATTAAAAGGACTGTAAGAAGAATCACAATAGAGATCGCATCATTCAACCCGGAGGAAATCAGTCCGGAACTGTAGGCTTCCAAAAGCCCCAGGATTAATCCCCCCAGAACAGCTCCGGATATACTCCCCAATCCACCAATTGTTGCCGCGATAAAACCTTTGACGCCTAACATAAAGCCCATATCATACGTGACCATCGTCACCGGTCCAATGCAGATTCCCGCGGCGGTAGCCAGAGCCCCTGAAAAAACAAATGCGGCTAGGGAAATCGTACTCAGATTGATCCCCTGCAGCTGGGCTCCGGTGGGACTGAGGACGGAAGCTTTAACTGCTTTTCCCCAGTACGTCCGTCCTAAAAAAGTGTTGACGCAGATCAGTGTTGCCGCTGCCAGCAAAAATACCCAGATACTCTGAGGATTGAGCGCCGCCCCGCCTGCCATGATTGGTCCGCTAGCCGTAAAGGAGGGCAAAGAGTAGGTATCCGTTCCCCAGATCAGAAGGGCCAGCCCCCTTAAGGATATCGAAATACCAATTGTAATGATCAGCATCGTCAGGCTGCTGGCTCCCCTGGCTTTGTTGACCGTCAGCCTTTCGAGCACCCCCGCCAACAAAGCGACAACAATCATGGCGAGAAGGGAGGCCGCTATTAGCGGCATCCCCATTGATTTGAAACTAACCGTCAAAAGTGCCCCGATAACCAGGAATTCCCCAAGGGCTAGATTTAATATGCCTGTTACTTTATAGGTAATGACCAGGATAAGGGCAATAATGGAATAAATACTTCCAAGCGTAAGCCCGCTGAATAATAGCTGCAGTAGTTGTTCTCCCATCAGGTTTCACTCCGTTACTGTAATTTCGCCCTCGTTACTGTAATATTTTCCATTTGCCGTCTTCGATCTGCACCAAAACGGCGGAATCTTCGCTTAAGCCATTATGATCCTGTTCGGACATATTAAATACCCCGGATACACCGACAAGTCCCTGCGTTTTTTCCAGTTCATTCCGAATGGCGCTGTGGTCCGGACCGGCTTTTTCGATCGCCTTGACCAGGAGACTTAAAGCATCTGCCGCATAACCGCCGAATGAATTGGGTGCGGTATTGTATTTGCTTTGGTAATCATTGATATAACTTGTAAGCACTGCTTTCTGCGGATCAGAATCCGCAATCTGATCGGCCACTGGAAGCTTGCCGATTGGAAGGATCACTCCGTCAGCAGCGTCCTTGGCAAGTTCGATGAACTTTTGATTGCCGACGCCATGGCTGTGAATGAGCGGAATCGTCAGTCCAAGATCCTTATAGTTCTTCGTCAGGATGGAGGCCGAAGGTGGAATCGCCCATACGACGACTGCCTGAGCCCCGCTGCTCTTGACATTCGTCAATTGCGGCGTCATATCATTGTCTGTTGCGTCAAATTTTTCTTCGGCAACGATGGTGATCCCATTTTGGGGAGCTGCTGCGCTAATGGCCTTCTTGCCATTGTCGCCATAAGCATTGTTCATATACATAAAGGCAATCTTCGTCATGTTATTCTTCTTGAGATATTCAATGATTTTATTGATCATGACGATATCGCTCTGGGCTGTTTTAAATATCCATTGTCTTTCAGCCACCGGTTCAACGATGCTGCTGGCTGCTGCCAGAGAAATCATCGGAATTTGTGCATCCTGGACAGTTTTAATGATGGCCATCGAGGTTCCGCTGGAGCTGCCGCCCAAAACTGCAAGGACGCCTTTTTCGATCAGCTTATTCGCAGCAAGTACAGCCTCAGTCTCATCACTTTTATTATCCTCAATGATGAGTTCAATCGGATGGCCTTGAATACCGCCTTCGGCATTGATTTTGTCCACCATCATTAGCAGCGTATCGCGTTCAGGTGTGCCCAAAGAAGAGGAAGTCCCGCTGATATCGAGAACCGCACCCACTTTGTAAGGTTCTGCTGTCTCACTGCCTGCCTTACTGCTTTTCCCGGAGCTGCACCCCCCCAATATCAGGCTGACCGCCAATAATAAAGCTACTACCATACTCCCTGTGAAACCTTTGAACTTTCTTTTCATCATCCTTCACTCCTACATTCATATTTTTCTGATACACCAGAAAACAACAAGCCACAGCCTTCGCCGGGACGAAAGCTGTGGCCTTCCGCGGTACCACCCCAGTTAGCTGGATCACTCCAACCCTCTCTTAAGAGTACGAATAAAGAAATCTTTCCCTGCTGAAACTTAGGTGTGGTCCGTGCCCATCCGTGGCCTTGCTAGCCGCTCCTTGCAGCCAATTAAAAAAACACTTCTCATCCCTGAAGGGACGAAAGTGCTTCGCGGTACCACCCTATTTGGGTCTAAGCAGACCCCACTTTTCAGTAGGTACGGGACTTTATTCTTCCTTATACCCCCTCCCTTTTAACGGCGGGAGCCTCCGTCCAGACCTACTTACCCAAAGGTTTCAGTCCGGAAGTTCAGGGGTGAACCTTCAACGATCAATGCGATAGAAACGCTTTCAGTCTAAGACGTTTCCTCCCTGGAAAGCTCATACCGTTTACTTTACCCCATCATTACTTTTATACAATAATGGTATTGATTTGAATCTATATTATCACAGAGTTTTGAGATTCGTCAATTAGAAATATATTTGTTCTGTAATATTTGTTCTGTATCACTATAGTAAAAAAGTAAAATATATTTCAGGATGGTATAAGATTTAGGGTTGACATGGTAATCCGTAAAGACGGGTTATTCTTTTTTTAGAATTTAGTTGCATAGTATTGCTAAAATATGATAAAATAACTTTTGTCTAAAAAACGTGCGGTAGTTAGATGTTTCGAAGGGGGTGACTGTATGCCAAATATTAAATCAGCAATCAAGAGGGTCCAACTAAGCAAATTACAGAATGCCAAGAATACTGCTGCCAGATCTTCCTTACGAACCGCTATTCGTCGTTTTGAGGAAGCTGTAAACAATAATCCTGAAAATGCTGTTGAAGCTCTGCAAAAAGCTTCCCGTGCACTTGATAAAGCTGCTGCCAAAGGTTTGATCCACAAAAACAAAGCAGCTCGCAAAAAATCCAGAATGGCCAAAAAATATCAGGCTTTGAATAATAAAGCCAGCTAAGCAACGCTGCACTAGTCCCTCCATGGACGTCGCAGCATCCGTGAAGGCTATTTAAACGCTTCACGCTCCATAGACATTAGAGAGGATATCTCAGAACCCTGAGGCATCCTCTTTTTATGATTACGTTATTTTTTACATAATCGTATAACCATTATTTCCAGCAGCAGCTGAGGGTTCCCTCCGCTGCTCTTTAATGCAAGTTCAGTCTGAAGACAATCTTCCATGGCCTCAGCCAATCTGATGGTTGAAAAAGAGTCCGCTTGCTGAAAGAGTTTATTTCCTTCAAAGAATGTCCTGATTCCTGCAGTGCCCATAAAATCATTGACTGTGCCCTTGCGGGCCCGCCAAATACTCGCTGCCAGTAACAGCCGGATATGGCGGACGATCATTGTATGCACTTTGAGGTAATGTTCCTGACTAAGCACTTCGCTAAGCCTGGCCAATGCATTTTTGGTATTCTCTGCCGCGATGGCATCCAACATGGCAAAGACCGTCGTCTCGATCATCGGCAAACTTATTTTCCGGATATCTTCAATTTCTATGTTTTGTTTTTCTCCGGTATATAGAGCTAATTTGGCCAGTTCCTGACTGAGTACCCCCGTTTGGTGGCCAGCCCATTCCAAAAGAAACGAAGCGACGGGAACACTCAGGTTTTTCCCATTCTGATGCGCTTGCTTTTGCAGCCAGGCCATCCATTCCGACTGGCCCTTTGGAAAAGTAAATTCCACTGTTTTCCCGTTCTTATTGATTTCCTTAAACAGTTTTCTGCCTTTGTTCACTTTTTCCGATATTAGGACCAAGCAGGTGGACGGATTGGGGTTTAGACAGTATTCCTGCAGGATATCCGGGTCGCTTCCTTTCTCTGAATCGGATCGTTCTGTTTCTTCGGCGCTGTTTTCCGATTCAGAAACGCCTTTGCTCCTGCCCGTGCTGAAATAAGGAAGATCATCAACAACCACGAGTTTTCCGGAAAAAAAGGCTGTCATATTGGCAGCCTGGATTATTTCTTCCCGAGTTTGTTCTTTTCCGTTAAGAAGCTCTGTATTGCTGCCGGAAGGATCATCCAGCAAATAATAGTTTTTTAGCAGTCTCAAAGCCTCTGTCAGAGAATAACGGTCCTCGCCGTACCAGAGATAAACGGACGGAATACTGCGGTTCTCTATATCATGCTTGATTGTATCCAATGTCATATCCTATTTTCTCCTTGAAGTGAAGAAGAGACTCTCTTATTTGCCATCCAATGTGATTTTTAATAATTCAACCAGGTTCTGTGAATTTTCACTTACTTCCTCAATTGCAGCGGTAATTTCTTCCGTTGCTGCGGCCTGATTTTCAGCAATACCGCCAATTTGGTTGATTTCCATAATAATGCCTTCAATAGATTCTCTCATCTGGGTAAGTATTTCGGTAACCATTTTAGCTGAGTCGTTACTTTGGGTAGCAAGTTTGCGCATTTCTTCCGCAACCACCGCAAAGCCACGACCTTGTTCACCGGCGCGGGCTGCTTCAATTGCGGCATTCAAACCCAGCAGGTTGGAATGTGAGGATATATCAGAAATAGCGCTAATGACCTTATTAATTTCTTTAATTTTCACGGCGGATTCATTTGCGGATTTTATCACATTGCTGATTTTAAACGAAAGCCCTTGTGATCCTGAGGCAACTTCCTGCAATCCGGCGTTTGCTTGCTGAAGCGTTGCTGCTAAACTTTGAGAAATTTCTTCAACTCTACCCTCTTTTTCTAGGCTTCTACCGATTCCGACACAGCCAATGATTTCTCCATCGGGTGCTTTAATTGGGTATGTAAATGACGCAAACGGGATACCGTATCTCTCTTTGGGCAAAATATCCGATCTGATTTTACCTGTTCTCATCGCTTCAACAAGGTGAGGGTGATCACTAACCTTAAAACTTGAATCCACCTTCGCAGTAAGTTTATAGCCGGAGTATTGACAGAGCGCATCCGTCCTATTCGTGATCAGCACCATAATATCTTCCTGCATTATGTCTTTTAAATTGGCTAATACCATCACGTAGGCTTCCAAGATTTCTTCATAGCTTTTTACATGATTTTCTGCAAAATCCATTGAAATATCTTCCTCTCTCTTCACAAAATGACCTATTTAGTAATTATTTTGAATTATCTCTACTATAACGCAGAACAAATAACTTTTCAACCAAAGATCATTGGGATCTTACAACAAAAAAAGTCCCCCTCAACGGATGAAGGGGAAAGAAAGAGGAGGAGAAAAGAGATGTTCATTTGGTATTATTTCCATGCACTTCCTCTTTTTATTCATGTTCTTTGATATTTTTTGTATTTCCGTATTAAAATTAAGTCTTTGCTGAACTAATTTGATGTTTCAGACCGAAATATTTAGACGGTTTCCGGTTCAGCGTAATCTACGCCTTTGGTGTCGACGGTTACGCTTTTCATTACCTGTTCCTGATTGGGCCTGTCCTGATAGTTACTTTCGACAGATACAATATGATCGACAGATTCCATGCCTTCGATCACCTTGCCAAAAGCTGCATATTGGCCGTCAAGATGAGGTGCATCATTAACCATGACAAAGAACTGAGAACCGGCTGAATCTTCCATTCTGGAGCGGGCCATAGATAGGACTCCGCGGCTATGTTTCAGATCATTTTTGAAGCCGTTACCGGAAAATTCCCCTTTAATACTGTAGCCTGGATTGCCCATTCCCGAACCCTGCGGGCATCCTCCCTGAATCATAAAACCAGGAATGACTCTGTGAAAAATCAGACCGTTATAGAAGCCCTTTTTAATTAATGAAATAAAATTATTGACAGTATTTGAGGCTATTTCAGGATAAAGTTCGGCCTTAATGACATCCCCGTTGGCCATTTCAATTGTTACAATCGGTTTTTCCATGATCGATAACTCCTTTTCAACGTGTGAATTATTCGTTCAGTTGTTGATTATAGCATAAATTTGGATAAAAAAGAAATTTGCAGCTGTCACCTGCCTGTCATTATCTGACAGCCCTTTTTATTGATCATCAATTGTATTGTACCGTCCACATCTGTCCGATATATAGGTACACCTCTTTCTTCCCAGTAGTTGATAACCTCCCGGGAAGGATGACCAAAGCTGTTTTTGCCTACAGAAACAAACACCGCCCGGGGATTGGTACTGTCAAACCAAGCTGTATCCAGAGAGCCTTTTCCGCCATGATGCGGAATTTTTATAAAATCCGAATTCCAGTCAGCCCCCCTGTCTAATATAGATTCCATTTCTTCTGCTTCCATATCTCCCGTCAATAGGATTTTCTTTCCCAGATATTCCATCTGTATCACCAGAGAATTATTATTCGAATCAGCGCCGGTGTTGTTCATTTCTTCGACCGGGGCCATAATCTCAATCTGCAGACCGGAAGAAAAATGGATATAGTCCCCTGCCTTGAGCGTTACAAACTTTTCTTCGTTCCGGTAGTATTCCGCTGGAATTCCCGACTGCCATTCTTCACTTGTTATTCTATCACCCGCTTCGGGTACTGCGACTTTTGCCACAGGCAAATTGGCCAGCAGATATTGCGCCCCTCCCAAATGATCAGCATCCTCGTGCGTGATAAAAAGAAAATCCAGTTGACCTATCCTTTTTTCCATCAAATAAGGAAGCACAATTTTTTCCGCTGCATTGTAGTTCTCCCTACGGGGACCGGTATCGACAAGCAGGTTCTCTCGGGCTGTCTGAATTAGGATACAGTCCCCCTGCCCCACATCAATAAACGAAATTTCAAGGGCATTGCCGGCCGACCAGGGGTGCCAGAGCAGCAGCATAAGCAAAGCAAAGACATGTCTAAATTTGATAAAACTTAATAGGTTCGCAGAAATTAGTTGTTTGGCAGAATCCAGGAACTTTGCAGACCACTGATTAGAATATCCCATATGGTGCGGCTTATTTTCGTTCTTTCCAAGTTTGAGCGTGTCAACCATTCTGTACAGGTAGGGCAGAAATTGTAATCTCTTCGCTGTCGTTCTGAGTCTTCTGACCTGTACGTTCGAAATGAATTGTATTCTTTCTGTACCGAATAGCATCGCTGCCAAAAATCCATACCAGGCTATCCAAAAGGCCAGGCCGGGGTTTAATACCCAGAAATAGGCCCAAGGGAAAGATGCAATCAGCGTCAATATACGGTCAGATATCTCAAGCAGCCATACTGCAGCTTGAAAAAAAATGGATGGGATACCCGGAACAAAAATCAGTACCGTTCCAATAAGCCCGATCTGCAGAACT
>Ga0074193_1001650_pt1 | contig 25413 bp, 16 predicted proteins | sample EPASupsiteHSE605_FD_64523 | JGI IMG/M metagenome (GOLD analysis project Ga0074193, IMG submission 64523) | Bioremediated contaminated groundwater from EPA Superfund site, New Mexico - Sample HSE6-05 | ecosystem: Environmental > Aquatic > Deep subsurface > Groundwater > Contaminated ... | reverse complement strand
TGATTTTGGCTTATCATCATTGTCATCATTATCAATAAGTCCTCCAACAATGTTCTTTGGATCTGATTTGTTCTCTGATATTGGAATTGGCTTATCATCATTGTCATCGTTATCAATAAGTCCTCCAGCAATGTTCTTTGGATCTGATTTGTTCTCTGATATTGATTTTGGCTTATCATCATTGTCATCATTATCAATAAGTCCTCCAACAATGTTCTTTGGATCTGATTTGTTCTCTGATATTGGAATTGGCTTATCATCATTGTCATCGTTATCAATAAGTCCTCCAACAATGTTCTTTGGATCTGATTTGTTCTCTGATATTGATTTTGGCTTATCATCATTGTCATCATTATCAATAAGTCCTCCAACAATGTTCTTTGGATCTGATTTGTTCTCTGATATTGATTTTGGCTTATCATCGTTGTCATCATTATCAATAAGTCCCCCAACAAAGTTCTTTGGATTTGATGAGTTCTCATTTGATGGATTTGGCTTTTCATCAACATTTGTATTTTCAATTTTTTCCCCAGTAATCGCTTGAGGTACAAAAATAGTTCCTGCTTCAGGTAAATCATTATCGGGGTTTCCATTTCCGAAATTTGATAAATACGAGGATTTCTCTAAAGTAACCTTGATATCATCATCAGAATTATTTGGCTTATGGTCTTGTTCCATTATCCTATTGCTGGTTTCAGCATGGGCAGGAATTAATTCTAAACCATCATTGTGATTAATATTCTCCTTTAGGTTGTTTTGAGGTAAGTCCTCATTCGCTTCAAAATGTGCAATCTCTGAAGGATGATCTAACTCATCATCTATAAGCCCTTCAATAAGATCATTTTGAAATTCATTAATTGATGGCTTGGAAACATCATCTCCCATATTTTGATCTTGTTCATTTATATTATTAGAATTATTGTCATTCTTTTCAGCTTCATTTAATTCCTGATTTCGCATTGATATCTTTTTCAACTCCCCAAAATTATCCTCTGCAAATATTGGAAACTCTGGGTTTGGATTTGGTATGGGTGGGAATTCATTTTGGTCATTCTGATCAATTTCAATTCCATCTCCTTGATATATCATTGTTTCTGATCTATTGGCAGGAATATTATCTTGCGATTCAGAATCAGATCCTCCTTTTGGTTTATCTTCGATTGTTTCAAATTGATTTTCGGGATTCTTCTCATTAATCAAATTGTTCATACCAGAATAGAAATCATTCGTTGATGAATTCAGTTCATTTTGATTTTTTGAATCACTATTCAACATCATTTCGTTTCCAAAAACTTTATCTAGAATCGATTCGTCCAAATGATTGGATTCTTCAGTTAAACTCATTGATGATTTTGTTTGGTTATCAATAAAGCTTTTATCTTGCTCATTCTTGACTTCAATCGAATTCATATCATCAAAGCTGGGATTTTCATATGGGGATATTTTAATTTCAGAATCTTTCTTCAGAGTATCTGGCTGTACATCAACTTTCTTTGGTGATTCTGGCTGTACTTCAACTTTCTTTGGTGATTCTGGTTGCACTTCAACTTTCTTTGGTGTTTCTGGCTGTACTTCAACTTTCTTTGGTGTTTCTGGTTGCACTTCAACTTTCTTGGGTGATTCTGGTTGCACTTCAACTTTCTTTGGTGTTTCTGGCTGTACTTCAAATTTCTTTGGTGTTTCTGGCTGTACTTCAACTTTCTTTGGTGTTTCTGGCTGTACTTCAACTTTCTTTGGTGTTTCTGGTTGCACTTCAACTTTCTTGGGTGTTTCTGGTTGCACTTCAACTTTCTTGGGTGTTTCTGGTTGCACTTCAACTTTCTTGGGTGTTTCTGGTTGCACTTCAACTTTCTTGGGTGTTTCTGGTTGCACTTCAACTTTCTTGGGCTCTTCAGATTTCATTTCATTTCTAGGAGAGGATGGAGGAACAGGCGAAACCATTTTTTGTTCGATAATACTGTCAGGAACCAAATCCTTTTCAAAATCATCATTTGCTACAGAACTCTCATCATATATTCTTTGACTAGCGGGTCCTTCATCGATCACCAACATTCCGTCATCATCAACAACATTAGTATTATGTGGCTTGGTTACTTTGCTCGTGAATGGTCGCTTGTTCTGCGGTTTTGATGGTGGCATAGGAATCAATCCTTTATTGAGAGCAGCAACCCAATCAATATTATGCGTTGGTGTTGTTTTAGGACGAACAATTTGTGCTGACTTCAAACTTTTTCTTTGTTGATCCAATTCTCTAACAATTCTCAAATTCTGAGAATCAATCATTTTTTGCTGTTCCCTCTCAATTTCATGAACCTTCTGATAATACTCAAGCCTGGGGACTCTGGGAGGATGTGTTGTGTCAATAGTAGCATGGGCTGATGTAATAGCATCAACATGCTTTTGAAATGATCGCTGCTTCAATTTTATATCAATGATGGGAGAGACAACTGGTATTGCCCGATGCATCACGTAAATTAATTGATTTGATTGATCTACACCTTAAGAAAATTGATGGTTGTTCTCAAAAATAGAATAAAAAATAACGGATTTGGTTTACATCGAATAATGTTAATACGGCGCCAGGTATTAATCAGGGTACTTGGGCTCAGTTTTTTGGTGTTCATATTTGGGTTTCTGGTGTTTAAATGCCTGGAAGGGTTAGAAATAATTAATGAGTGTATAGTTGATGATAATGTTGAGAGTGAAAATGGGGATTTTAGGGTAGTTTCTGAAGATGATGTGATGAAAGCATCAGTTTTTTTGCATTTTGGACATAAAATGAAAAATTGCAGTAATGAAAGTGAGGTTTCGTGTGAAAGAACAGTGATTTCGTATGAATTTCTGAAAGATTATGTTAATGGTTTAGGAAAGGGGATTTTTAAGAATTATTTAAGAGTTGTTTTGCTGGATAACATGAGTGTTGCTTGCAAAATGTCAATGATATACTGTGGATTTCTGTTTGCCATTGCTCACAAAAGACACTTTGTTATTCATGGAGAAATTGGAATATTGAACCCAGAACTAAGGAAATACTTCGATGTTCAAGTTGATTCTAAACCAATATCAATGCCATGTGACCACACGCTTAACTGTTTTGTGTTAAAAAGCAGTGTAGCTTTGTATGAACTGAAAGAATGCGTTTTTCCTCAAACACCATACTTGCACCCTAATGTGGCCCCTATTATTAGACAGAAGTTCGGATATCATGCAGCGTTTCTCGTGTGTAATTTTCTTTTTGAATTCTTGGATGTCGAGTGCCCAGTTCAAATCGGAGGTATTGCTTTGGCTGCTGCAGAAGACAAAGACTTTTTAGTTAAAGCAAGGAATTGCAATAAAACAATTAACAAACTCTTCATCGAACCTTCTTCTCAACGGACCCAAATCTGTGCTCTTAAATCCCTAATAAGCACAGAAAATCCTCTATACTCATTCGGATTGACCTTGGGTTGGTTTGCGTCAGCAATGAGCCTCAAAAAAGCTACCATTATTGAACTATTTGGAGAGTATTGTATCAACCTCAAAACCTCTCAATCAGGATCTCTATACCATCTATATAACCCAAAAAAAACATTCAAATATTCAACAAACAATCATCTCTACATGTGTGGTACCAACTACAATGACTGCCTGCTATTCTACCAGAACCTGGTGTGGTAGAAAAGTGATGTCAACTTTACTAATCGTAACATATTGAATTTTTTGGCCAAACATTTTACAAATGGAATCTGAATTACCTCCAGCGAGAGTTTTGATAACTGGCGCAGCAGGACATATCGGTTATGTTCTTGCTTTTCGCGTGGCTAATGGTGATTTATTTGGTAAACGAAAAGTTATTTTGCACTTGCTTGAAATCACACCTGCTCTCAAAGCTTTAGAGGCAGTTGTGATGGAGCTTAACGATTGTACTTTTCCAAATCTTTTGAATGTTATCGGCACTGATCAAATAGATGAAGCTTTTAGAGATATTGACATAGCTTTCCTTGTTGGATCTTTTCCAAAGAAACCCGCTCTATCTCAACAAGATTATCTAACGTGCAACGCAACAATTTTTAGGGAGCACGGTGTTGCACTTTCTAAATATTCCAAAAAATCTGTTAGAGTTTTAGTAGTTGGAAATCCTGCAAATACCAATGCATTGATCACCATAAAAAATGCTGAAGGTATACCACCATCAAATATTAGTGCTATGACCAGACTTGATCATAACAGAGCTGTATCAGCTGTATCACAGTTTCTTCAAGTTCATTCCAGTAATGTATATAATGTAGTTGTATGGGGAAATAGGTCCGCCACACAGTTTGCTGATGTTTCTAATGTTGAGTTTATATCAGATGACGGAAATCACAAGTTTTCTGAATCAATCTCTGAAAACTTTGATGCAAATGAATTTTCTACAAATCTTCCTTCTCGGGGAGTGAAACTAACAAAAATGCGGAGTGGATCTATAGCTGCATCAGCTGCAACAGCTGCCATCTTCCATATGAAAGACTGGTTATTTGGAACAAGAGAGAAGGATTTTGTTTCAATGGCTGTTCAAGTGCCAGAATCACAGCCTTATGGTATTACCAAGGGGCTTGTTTTTTCTTTACCATGTAGGGTGGATTCCAACGGAATATATCACATAGTCGATGATTTGAAACTTGACGAATTTGTTCTTAAAAGAATCAAAGATAATGAACAAGAACTTCTCGACGAAGCTCAAATGGTTGCCGAATTTCTTCAAAAACAGTGATTGGTTTTTTATTAAAATTTCATTGATTACGCAATCTTTTTAAACAACTTAAAGCCTTCTCATTATCTTGATGGTTTTCAAGTATTTGATCATATAGATCTTGAGAAATGTTGTTTATATAGAAACTAATGAATGATTGTGCTATTTCAATCTGATCTTCGTCAACTAAAAGTACAAAGAAAATACCCATCTGGTCTTGAAATGTATTAAAGTCAATAATATTCATGCATTTGGTGATTGAATCAAATGATAAATGGATAAAATCAGGATCATTTTCATTTAAAAACCCTAATAAATCGAAAAGTCTAGAAAAAAGATTATTTTCAATCACAGTTGGGTGCGTATTTGACAAACATTCATAATAAATGGAATTGATAAACCATATACTCGAAATAAAATTCTCATCATCAAATTTGGAATTCATTGTTTCAATAAAATATGATAAATAATCATGACTTTGTGATATCAGAACCTCCTTAATGAAATGAAATAGTTCTTTAATGTAATTACTCCCATGTTTTAGACTTAAAATTCTCATTATATCATCTATTTCAATAGTAAGAATTAAACTAGGATTCTTACGATTTTTAATTAACATTCCACACCCTGAAAAAAGTGATGCAAAGTATTTTGGATAAGGTGGGTCAAGTTTCACCGTGTAATGGAAAACAAAGTCAATGAATCTGGATGTTAGATTTTCAGAGTTTCGAAGAATTGGAGAATTCATTATCAATTGTATGAAATCAAAACAGAAACCGAAATTATTGTTGCTTTGAAAAATGGTAGATTCTAATAAATAAATCATAAAAGATGAAGAATTATGATTAGAAAACAAGTTAGCCAATAAGGGACTAACGAATTGAAAATAATTTTGGTTACCAATAGCTTTGGAAAAAATATCGTTAAATACAGGATTCTGAAAAACAAGTTTCATCCAATCTGGTTTAATCATGATCCCTTTGCAATCAATAATCTTGAGAAATAGAATAAGAACACCAATATTAATTTGAAGATCACAATTATTTGAAACAAAATAAATTGAAACCATTTCTGAGAAATAATGTTCGAAAAGATATTCTTTCTGATTTTGATCGAGAAGAATAAAAGGCCGGATTGACTCTAATCTACTTTCATCGTTGTCTTGTTTGAGAGATTTATAGATTCTTTGAACAAAAGATACTAAAATATCTACATCATTGTTATTCATCACTCTACATCTTAGAATGATCCAATGAATAACACGAAAAGCACCAGAAAGTACATTTTCATTAATTTCATAATTTGAATAATTAGATATGTAGTCTTGCATACAAATGAATGCTTGATTCCTAAAATCATTAAACTGAGTCTTAATAGTCTCGGTGTCAAATACATATGTATTATCTGGTTTCTTAGGAAATAGTTTTTTCAAATCAAGGCCGTAGTCTGTAATTGAATAGGAATCCAAAGCTTTCACATCTGGAAACATTCTCAAGGATAAAGATTCCATCTGCTTATTAGATAATAACAATCTTAACCAGACTTTTTGAATGTGTCTCCTTAAAAAATATATCACAAAATTATGATATAATTCATGATTCATAGATTTTTTCAGATATGTCAATAAAGATTTTGTATCTGGAATACGAAGGGCATAATTCTCAAATTCAGAGAAATCCATCATTGTTGTATTGGAATCTGGTTGCACAAAATGCTTCAATTGATGAAAAACAGAATAGTTATTCGGATTTTTCCTGATATTATTTAAAAATGGTAAATAATTGGACAAAACTGCAGGGTTTTGGGAATTTATAAATATAAACATTGTCGAAAGATCACAAACCTCATAGAATTTTGTGGATTTTTGATCAAAAAGAGATCTAAAAACCATTTCAATAGTGTTAAAAAGACTAATATCATTAAGTAAACATATGACAGTATTATTGCCTTCAAAAAGATACGAGAAAAAGCTGGCAAACGCAGGAATTTGGATCCAAAACTTAGAAATTTGTTTAAACAAATCAATTATAGATAAAAGAAACACTTTGGCTTTTTCCGGATTGACATCAGAGAGCAAATGCCGAATGAAAATTGCAAGCAAAAGATTATTATGCTCACTTTTCGTTTGAAGTGAATCATTAATTACGGATTTGTGTTCTAAAACCACATCAAATACTTGATTAAAAGCCTTTTCAGAATCAATAAGACAAATAAGTGACTGACAATACTCTTTTTGAACAATATATAAATTAATATTCAGAAAATATCGTGTCATGAGCCCCAAATCTTGAGTTAAAAGTAGTTTCTCTCCTAACAATGATGATGAAAGTATTGAAGATTTAAACAGATTCTGATTAAACACTTGTAACAAATCCCTCTCATTTCTTGGAACAATTTCAGAAAGTCCTTGTCTGGTTATAATATCGTTTTGTCTATCTTTCGAATAAAACAATAGGTAGGCTGATGTTCCATAATCTAGATTATGAGAATCTTCTCTTCCTAATGAAGAACTCAAAAAGTCATTCTCAGTCACCAAAGATATAATTTCATCATCAAAGTGATACCAATTAGTCCCATATTTAACATATGAAGTATAATGCCCTCCTTCGTAACTCCCAGAATGAATGACTGCACCTGATAACTCATAAACTCCACTAGCTTGATGATATCTGGAAATATCGATTTTTAATGGAAAAGCAAATGGCTTGTTAATTTTAACCCTCCTTCCACTTCGAATATCATACTCGAATCGATTCAATTGAACTGCAATACAGTCTCCAAAAGTGGTATATACATCAGTTTTGATTGCATCAATTTTTTGGTTATCTTCAATGGTTATCTGGTTTTCTCCAGAAAACTCTTCAGATAATGATAAACTCTTAAATGCTTCATCAAAAGATTTCATATTTTTAACTGGAATCGATACCAAAAAAGATGAGTTTTTGGTTTCAGTGTGAAATGACATACCTTTTCCATCGATATTTGTAACAAAGTGGCACTTATACAAGTTTTGTATTGATTCTGGCATCATATTCATTATGAATTGGAAAAACTCGGCTGCATCTTGTTGCTCTCTAGGGTTAACAAGAGCTTGAAAGGGATACTTTAATACCAATACAAGCGATTGTGTTGAGATAACTGGTGATTTCATCAACAATATACTGGAAAAAATCATTCTAATCTCTTTCAATACAGGATTCTCAATGTTTATATCGGAAAACATAATTCTTAGAAAAATCGAATTTGATGATAATTGTTGGAAAACAGCATTCATATAACATGTTGAACCCATATTCTTGATCCCAGCCATATAAGAAATCTTCTTTGATCCTGAACTACCCAACAGATGATTAGAATATAAAAACGGATCACTGATAATTTGGTCTAATAAATTATGGCAAATCTTCATTCCTCCTAATTTGATAATCATTTCATATACAACAAAGAAATAATCAAGATCATGTTCATAAATTGAGTTTAATAGAATTAAAACTAATTGCATTTCATTTGTTTCGTTAACAATACTAGGAACAAAATAATGTAATAGAAAAGATATTGATTCATAATTCAAGTATTTCTTTTCATTTATCAAAATGCTATGACATATCATCTCAGAAATACTCTTCGTATCATCATTATGGATATCAATTAATTTAAGAATACCAAGATATTCTTTAATATCATTTTCTCTCGATATAGCATGATATACTTTTCCCAAAAACGATGGGGTTGCCCGTTGCCCGTTAAAAATAGTATATAACATTCTTACAACAATAGTCTTATGATGTTTGGCCAACGACAAAAATAATTCAAAATTTGTATCAAAAAATTGGACAATATCATGTTGTGAAAAGACCACCAAACTCTCAATAAACTTAATGATTTTATCAGTATATTTTTCCAAACAATTTTTTATAGTGATTCCAAAAAGAAAACAAAGAATATCGAATGTATTAGGAACAAGGCTTTCTAAACTCAATATCAGAATGATTTTTACGATTTCTTTCATATAAAATGAGTTAGAATAATGGCTCTGAAAAAGAGGAACAAGAAAGTTAGTGGTTAAAATATTGTTATGATTCTCAAAAAATTCGGCATTTTCAGACATCACTCGGTATAAAATCGAGAGCTGATACGACACATCATAAACATTATCTAACTGTGATATCGATTCAAAAAACTGTGGGAGATCAAACGTTTGGGGGTTTAATAAATGAGAACTCTTGAGTTTTTTCAATAATTTGTAAACAGATAATGGATCAGATAACGCAAAAATATATTTCATATTAATGATACGATATAAGTAGTCATCCAATTTATAGGTTAACATATGGGCAGAAATTGGCATATTAGCACCATTTGAATTTTTCAACAAAAGAGAATAAATAAATTTCACGAGTTTTTGTACTTTTTGGGGAATATCCTGATCAAAAACAAAAAATTTTTTGCTTATAACTTGGCAAAGATCATCAATGTTATTGGATTTGGACAATTTCAATAGCCTAATATAAATGTTTTGAGCATGTAGAGAGATTTCATCATTGTAATGATCCATATAAATTTCAAAAAGATAGTCCATTTCTTTCATACAATTTATTGAGCACATATTTTGTGAATCAAAATGCTGTATTATAATCTCTAAAAGAGATAAATGTGGTATGCTAACATCATTAATCATAATAGAACATAGAAACTCTGAAAAGGCTTTATAATGATCATGAGAAGAGTTGCATGAAATAAATGGTAAGATATCACTCATATCATTTTGCAAAAAACCATTTTGGAAAACTATACCAAATATCTCACCAATTTTATTAGAATTAACTGTTGTCCTGGTTTTTGAAAGTAATAAATAAAGTATTTCGGATACAATTTTGAAACGCGAATCAATTGAACATGGCTTTATTGAGTCAAAAAATGAATCAAATGAGCAAATAACATCCATATTTTTGATTGTTTTCATGACTGCATGCAAACAAATAAGTTTTTCATGAATACAATTAATTTTTATACTGTTAAGTAATGAGCAAACTATAATAATGGAAAATGAAGTATTTGGATTATTTGATATTACCACAAAAGTATCATAAAAATTTTTCACATTTTCACTTGAAAGATTATCGATCAGACAATTGATCAGGCCTGTGAGTGAATCCATATGTTTTGAATATATTGACTCATATAATTCTCCAATGATTATGCTAATATTAGCACTTGTATTCTGAATAATTTTTGTACACAGTTCTGGAATACAATCAGAATGAATCATTTTAATTATCTCGCGAAGAACTTTCATAATTGGCACCTGAATTGATGAGTGAGAATGAATAAATAGATCAAATAAATTGGTAAAAACACTAATATCGTAAGAAGAAGGGTCAAAAAACACACCTAAATGAATGGAAACCCTATCAAGAATTGCCAAACTGGTTTGATCGGATAAAATTCGATATAAAACCCTATTAGATTTTACAAGAATTGTCCATTCATTTTGGAAATTATTCTTAAGTGATCTTAATGATGCCAAAATCAAATTGAACCCCACAACTTTAAGATCAATAAACTGACTCGATAGTAAATACACAGAAAAATCGACAGAATCTATTAAAAAAGTGGCATCGCAATCAGGTATAGATTCTATCAAACTCGATGATGTTGTAGACAATGAAACTAGAAAACGATTATTTTCTCTGTTGTTATTATTTTTGAGTCTTTGATAATGGTCCCTAATAATCATGTTGATTTGATTAAACCAAATCATTTTTGCTTCTTTTGGATAATAGTCAATTGTGAGATGAAGTGTATCAAAAAGGATTAGAAAACACTGATCGCGTATTAGAGAATTTATAAATTTATATATGGTGTCAGCTTTGATATGATGAGCAATGTATGAAGAATAACTTTGCTCATGCCGTAAAGATGCTATATTTGAATTGGGATCTAAAAGTATAGACAACCAAGACACCATTCTTTGATCATTTTGGTTATAATAGAAAATGGCGTAATTGAGAATATACACAAAATAATATGAAACAAAAGAAAAAGCATGACTATCATAGTTTTTTGATGCAAAGTGCTTTAATATCAAAGGGACATCATTTTCTACAAACACTCCATTTAGGGGAGCCATTTCACCAAAAAAGTTATCATTTTTCAAAATATAATCTATCATCTTCATGATTTTTGAGAAATAATCCTCAATTTTTTCCTTATCATTAATAGTATCAAGGGAAGAAAGTCTCTTCTTGTATTCTTCAACAGAGGAAAACATTTTTTTAATTACCCTTTTGGTAATTTTAATAATGGATTTACGTCAAGAGCTCCAGTTATTGTCACAAATGAGTGTTGCTGCTCATCTTGGGACATGCCATTCTACCAACACCCGAGATTTGAAAAAAGCTTATGGTGATGAAGCTTCAAAAAATGCAGAGACGCTTTATTTTCCTAATCCCAAAAATAAACTTTCTTTTTGGGAGAATATGCCAGAGAGAGACCATCACTCCCACATTCACTGCCGAATTAAGAATTTTAAAGATCATCAGATTTCAATGGGATTGTTGGCTCAAGAACGTGACAGTTTTATTCAGAGAAAAATGCAAAACCATTTGCGAGCATTAAGGACCCAATATAAAAGCAAGGCCCTTTCACCTCATGAGAATGAAAAATATGAGTGTGTAGTTCATTCGCTCTTTTTGAGCTCAAGGCAGAAGTTTGTAAGAGATAATTTTTATAATTCATATGTCTCAATTTGCTCTGGCAAAAAGCTTAAACCAAATGATTTAAGGTCAATAGTTAGGGTTCCTACATTAACTCAAATGGAGAAAAAGAAAGGATATGTTATTCGAGGTATTTCATATAATGATTTCTTATGGCCAAAAGGCAAAGAGTTTACCCCAACATCTCCTTTCACAATATTACCACGTCATGTCATTCGAAATAGGCAAAAAGATAATCCTGATACAAATATTCAAGCTACATTACCAAATGTAATGGGTATTTTGAGTCAATCATCATCACTGGCTATTGCTAATCATGCTATTCATTTTTACGGTTCTATGAGATCCAAATATCATAAGATGAGGCAAGTAAATCGATATCTTCAAACCAGATTGGCTCAAATTCAAGATCAAACCATCCAGTTTGCTCTTGAAAGTCAAGTTGGTGATATTGATTCAATATTTTCCAGTGATGATGTTTTCCGGCAATATTGGCCAATCAGCAAACCAACAAACCAAATTAAACCATGTTCTAAACCGAACACTGTGTCAGTTGATTTGTATGCTCACCAATACATTGGTTTGTCGTGGCTTGTTCATCAATATGATAATCATTTAAATGCTTTGTTAGCCGATGATACAGGTTTAGGTAAAACCTTACAAATAATTTCTTTCCTAGCATACTTAAAGGAAAGGAGGCATATAAATGGGCCTCATCTAATTGTTGTACCGAACGCTGTCATGGTTACGTGGAAAACTGAATTCGAGAAGTATATGCCATCAGCAAAACTTATTTATTATTATGCAAAAATGACACAAAGGCATAACTATTATCATAATGTTGTTTCCAGATGTGAGTTTGATGTTTTGTTGACCACATATTCAATGCTTGAGAATGATAAAGATTTATTATCAACAATCACATGGAGGGTTATTGTGTTTGATGAAGGCCATAAATTGAAAAACTCTAAAACAAACATTTTTAAGACAGTTGATAGCTCATTCTTCTCGAATTTCAGGATTGTTGTTACAGCAACACCCTTCCAGAATAATATATCAGAGCTATGGTCGCTTCTTTCGATACTGTCTCCCAATGAGTTTTCAAGTATTGACAAATTCAGACATTTCTTTTCTCTTTTAGAGGCCAAATCTTCTGATGAAGATACCAAAAATCTTGTAGTTACCAGATTACATGAATTGATTAGACCATTTACATTGAGGAGAAGGCAAGATGAGATCAATATTGAAATCCCTATTAAATGTGAGGTTACATTGAGGCTTGATCCATCAAGATTGCAAGAGCAACTCCTCGAAATAAAAGAACTGGCATGTGATGTATCTCAAAAAATATTTGCAATTAAGCGTCTTTCTAATTCTCCTATTCTATTTCTTGAAAGAAGCAGGCTCAAGAGCATTAATCCTGAATATGTTTTATCAAGATCACCAAAAATGCAAATGCTTGATAAGATCTTAAGTAAGTTAGTTCTTCTGGGTCATAAGTTTTTGATTTTTAGCCAATGGACATCAATGATGGATATTATCGAGTCATATGTATTATGGAAAAGAATTGAAACCCTTAGAATTGATGGATCAGTATCATATAATGAAAGAAAGCAAATTATTTCATCTTTTAATCAGCCTGATTCAACAATTAAAGGACTTCTCCTATCAACCAGATCATCATCATTAGGTCTCAATCTTCAAGTTGCTGATACTGTAATTTTGTTCGATTCTGATTACAACCCATTTGTTGAATTACAAGCATCCGCAAGAGTTCATCGACTCGGTCAAAAGAATCCTGTAGTCGTAATTAGGCTATTGACACAAAAAACAGGCGAAGAGTCAATTCTAAAAATTGCTCGTAAAAAGTTTATCCTCGGCCAACAAATTATCAATGCTGGATTATTTAATTTATCCGAAACAGATGTTGATAAGCAAAGGGAGATTATGTCATATACCAATGATAATCGTGTGATTCCAAATCCAACTGAAGAAATTGTCAATGATATTATTGCGCGTGGTAATGATGAATCAGGGATTTTATCATTTGCACCTCAACATGAATCAATCGAATATATTGATAATGAGCAGACACAAGATATTGATGAAGAAATATTGGAGATATACAAGAAATTCATTAACTCCAAGACGGAGATTGAAGTGTTTGAAGACATCGAGGATTAAACATTTATTTGTACGATTTATTTCAACATTGTTTTATCTATATCGAATCGCTCATATATTGCATGAACTGAGCATCCTTCCATATTGGCAAGTTGTTCAATCAATTTAGTCCCTTCATCTCTTCTTTCATTGTATACATGAAGACGCTTGATATGCGCATTAATTTCTTCTTCTGTTGGAAATTCATCTTTTTTGTGATTTAGCTCAGTTATTTGGCTAACAACTGAATCAAGTTTTGTTTGTAAAGATAAAATGCTGCTAATCTCAGTATCTCTAGATTTTGAATCCATTGGTGCCACATTTTTGCGATTTTGAGAACTTGTCCTTTTCCGGAGGATGGCTGGAACACAATAATAAACTCCTTCAGTTCCCGGAACAATATTGATCTCTCCGCTTCTGATTAGGCTTTCCATTCTCTCATCACTATACATTGAACCAGAATACTTTTTGATTTCTTCTATACTAAGAGGAGAAAATGAAGAATCTAGAACAGATTTAATATCCATCTAAATTTTACAAAACTTGTTCCCAAGTGAATGAATGATGGGATGATTGATGGCTTAATCGAAGGTCTTAGATCTCAAGACCCTGCTAGGATTAATGAATGTAGTAAGGATTTGCAAGATTTAATGAATAATGAAGAGTTTTTTTTTGAAATGGAGGATTTAGCTAAAAGAACTGAAGACTGTATTATAAAGAATTATTGTTATATTCTAATGAGAAAAATGTTGAATGATGTGTCTTTTGATACATACAATAATCAATACCGTGAAAGAATGGAATGTTTTTTGCAATTTTTATTCGAAGAATTATCGACAGAAAGAACCATCGATAATGTGGAAGCACTTTGTGAGATTTTGAAACTAATTGCGCCATATGTGTTGATTAAAAACCCTTGGCCAGAAATGGTTGAACTTAGTGTTAGTATGCTAAAGAGTGATAATATAGCAATTGGATTAATAATTATAAATGCAATTTTTCCAAGTCTTAATGTTGAAGATCAGAATTCTATATTTCCCCAACTATGTGAGCATTTTGTAATTGCCATTCAGTCATCAGATGAGACAACCAGAAAGCATTCTTACATATTTATTGAAACCATTTCTATAAATTTAGATGATCCTGAAATGTTTGATTCATATCCAGATGTTTACCAGCATCTATTTTTTTCTTTAGTGAGCTCAAAAGAACAGAAAAGGACTATTGCTGAATGCTCTCATTTATGTTCTGTTGTTTCAACTCTTTTAAACCCGCATTTTGCCTCATTTTCTGAAAATGTGTCTGATATAATGTCATTTTGTGAATCATGTATCAATAACACTTCAATTTCTTTACAAAAGCGAATATTATTGACCAATATAATTGAGTCTGGATTAGATTTTTTGGATCTAATGGATGATTATGATACATATTCTCTTTTAGAAAAAATCATTTATCTTACCATAGAATCTATTGATGAAGAAACAGACAACAAAGATTATTTATTCTCCGTTTCTCTTTTTATCAAAATTGCAGAGTCATTAGAAGATTTTTACTCAATTTTTTCGATGATTGTTGGATCCCTTATAGAAACTGAGACACAATCAGCTCTCATAACATCTCTTGTATTCACCTCATCAGTATTACCAGTGATATGTGATAATCAATTATTCGATGAAAAAATTGTTTTAGATTTGATGGAAATTGGTTTTAGGTCAACAAATGATATAGTTTTATCGGAATCCTCCGATTTATTCATTAATATGAATGAATATACTCCAAGAATTGTCACCAGTCATATTGATTTTATCCTTGAAATATGTACTCCACATTTGCTAAATTGGGAAATCGTTAGAAATATTGATAATGTTTTGGTAAGGGCAACAGGAGGAGATTCACACAGAATAATTGAGTTTATAAAAGTTTTGGTTAGTTTAATCAATGAAGTTAACGAGGAAAATAAACCCACGTACATTGATTGCCTCTCGAGTGCTCTTCTATGGGTTAAACCGAATAACGAGTTTGTTCTTTCATATTCGTTTAGTATTATTGATATTTGCATTGAGAATTCTTATATATCTAGCTTGAGCAATATGTATAGTTCTCTATGTTATATAATGCCATTGGAAATGAAACCTTATGTGAACGATATTGTTTCCAGGATATGCTCTTACTTTTCTAGTGATGATCCAGTTATAATAAGGGATTTGTGCAAATCTTTGATTCGTATTGTATTGAAACACTGCAATTCTATCAAGTATAATTTAAAGGAGCTTTATGGAATAATTATGGGGATATATCAGACTGAGCTATTAAATACAAAAACTGGTGTTCAATTTGATGCTTACATGTATATAATTTGGTTAATGGGTGTTTTAATATCCACATCTGGGAATATCTTAGAAGAATTTTTAAGTGAATTTGAAACAATTCTTCAAAACTTCTTTAAATCCGATTCATCAAATGTTCTAAATGGCGCTTATCATGCTTATAATATGTGTATTGTTAGTCAGATATTTGATCCAATGAAGTTTGTGCCATTGTTTATTAACCAGGTATTTACAAATCAAGATGTAGATATCATTGTATTATTTTTTATGGCAATTAAAGATACTCTTTTGAACACCGATAAAGGAAGAATTATTGATTGCATATCAGAACTCAACAACTTATTTGAAATATTTGTTAATGATAGACCAGTGGACATGTGTGATGATAAAGGGTTTTCTCGTAGCATCAGTATGGATAAGTCGCTATTTGAGTGTTTAAATGTTTTTTTACAAGTGTTTCCAGAGAATAGTCCAGAAATAGGAGGGAAAATTTCGGATAAACTCATTTATAATTGTAAGAGCTTTGATTATTGTATAAATGGATCACTTTTCTCATTGTCATTACTTGCTACTTTTTTAGACAGTGAAGAAATCAATACATTTTTGATCGAAACCTCGTTTAAACTGATTTGTACACCAAAAAAATCCTTCATTGAAAATGGTCTTCTAGCTTTAATACAAATCGAAAACATGAGAATTTATGAACAAGTTATACCCATTATTGAATCATATTTAACAGATAGCCATCTCAATTCCATTGTTCCTTGCATTATCTCATATATATCCCACAATAATAAGTACTCCAATAATCCAACAAAATATGAAGAGATTTCGAAGAATTGTATAGGCACTAATGATTATCTTGACCATTTAATAATTAAAAGCAAAATCAGTAGATCTTGTAATGATTTGCTGTTTTTCTGTGTCCATGCAATGGTTGAATCACAGTTCTACTGGAATGACTATGATGAAAGTGAGGTAGGTGTAATCATTAATACAATCCAAACATCATCTAATGAGAAAATATCACAAATTTTAAGACATTCCGAATGGAAAATTGCAATACTTAATCAAAGGCTGAGTTATTATATTACATCATTGTGATTTTTCATCCTCAAGAACGGAAACGGGTTTTGTGCCGCGTATCCTGAACCATCTGCAGGACCTAGTATTTGCAAAGTGATTAAGACGCAGTCAATCAAATATCCCAAAAAAAAGAACCCACCAGTAAATAGCTTCATCAAGCCTATGGAGGGATACCCCAGATAAAACCTGTCAAAACCTAATAATCCTGTTAAATAAGCCAAAACTAAGGAAAATCCATAATTAGCACCGTTTTTATATGCGCACCATTGTTTTCTCACAAAGGACCGGTTCCCATCACAAACAATTGTGTCAAAAACTTCACACGTTTGCAGCCAGCTATTGTCTGAACTACAATTGTTCATAACCCAATCAATGTCACTCAAATTTGGTGTCGAACAATTAAGTTGCCATGAATATGAATTTGAGCACTCTTTACAGAGACAAAGCGACGTAAACCAGAACATTAAACGGTTTTGTGTGCATAAACGGTTTCATAATGTCTGAGCCAATTGTTCATTCTTACGAGCCTGTGATACTCTATTTAGAAGACCCATTTTTTCACTCGATGATTTTTGGTGTATTTGCCTCCTTTTTAGTTTTGTTAGTTCTCTCTTTAACGTCAAAGAAATACGATTCTATGTGGTTTGGAATTGCTCCAATTATTGGGGCAACAATTGGCATTATATTTAATTATATAATTGGTGAGATAATTCCATTGCTATTGGTCGCTCTCAAATTCCCTTTTTCATTTATTGAAGGTTGTCTTTACGTTCGTTTGACAAACTACATTTCGAGATGGATACTGAAGCAAGATCCATCAAAGGGCAAAAAATATCAAATTATTGTGTTTTTTGTTACGACAACTGTATTGAGCTTTTCTTCTTTCTTACTTACTCATGGAATATGTTTGAAAAAGTTTTCTTTATTACATGGAATTAGCTTAGGAGGCCTTCTTTTTTCCATTTTATACTCTGTATCATCAGGAAATGGAATCATTACCGATTCTGCATTTATTGCTTTCAAAATTGCGTTAGTTCTCTCTCCAATAATAGCCTCACCTAATCCCTATATTACCATGATTCTCAGAACAATGGTTGTTTCTCTCTCCTTCGTTTCTCTTTGGTTTAAATATGACGAGAAAACTCGCGGAATAAAAGCTTTCTCTCTCATGTTTAGCCGAATGAAGAAAAAGCAAACATGTATTTCAATGATTCTCTTGTCTTTTTCATATATTGTGCTCTCTCCTGATGTATTTATAAGACCAAGCCCTTTGATAAGTGGATTGCAGTCAGTCATATATCCATTGATCTTTCTCTTCTTCTTATGGATAGAATCAATGTATTTCCATGTTTTTGCTACACCTATGTCCCAGAAGCGTCAGTAAACAAGTCCAGTGTTTCCTATTTTTAAACGTCCTTCATGTAATTTATGGAAACAACTTTATCATTAGATTCATTAAAAGAAGCATATTGTGTTCTAGAGACACGGTGCTTATTTGATAGTTCTTCTTGGGTTTTAGAATTTATTTCGATTGTTGATAGTAATTGCCAGGTTTCATTACCTGTAATGAACATTAGTTTTGTTATTTCTAGGAATTTATTCATGAAAGGAGAATTTAAAAAAGCTGCATTTTCTCTAAAAAACCACCAAGATCAGTTATCATTAGGCCTTAGGATGCTCAGTATGTTATTACAAACACAAAGACAAGTGGAACAGAACTTACCAGCTGATACATCATTTATTTGCAATCTTCCTGTTATTGCCACTCATAACTTTGATAACTTTCGAGAATGTTTGGGCGATTTTGAGGTTTTTTCAGAACAATTCGATCCAATTAATCAATATTTATATGGAGCTCTTCTTACGAAGTGTGGTTACTATGATAGAGCATTACCATACATTATTAGATCATTAAATGGTTTTCCCATAAATTATAGTGCATGGAAGCTTCTTCTTTCTGTTCTTATTAGGTTTGATGATTCCATTATTTCTCCATCTGTGACTGCTCTTCCAAAGCACTGGTGCACAAAGGTTTTTCAGATATCCTTGTTATCAGAGCTCCAGCAAACAGAGGCTGCTATTCGAATGTTTAGCGAAATTAAGCTTCCTCGAACTCCATCAATCATTGCTCTTGAAGCAACAATTCATTATCATCATCGTAATTTTGATCAAGCATGTTCATTGTTTCAAGAACTCAGAACAAGTGATCCTCTTCGCTTAGAATCGCTTGAATTGTATTCTAATTTATTATTTGTTCTTGAGGATCTTGCAACATTGTCCGAACTTGCACAGTCTCTATCACAAATTGATAAGTATAGACCAGAAACTCTTAGTGTAGCAGGAAATTATTATGCACTAAATCAAAAACACGAAGAAGCAATAGAACAGTTTTCAATGGCTTTAAGATTCGACTCTCAATTCACATTTGCTTGGACTTTAATTGGACATGAGTATGTTGAGATTGAAAATATTACTGCCGCTACAGCTGCATACACAAAAGCATATGAAGCAAATCCAAGAGATTTCAGGGCACTATATGGGCTTGGAAGGGCATATGAAATTTCCAAAATGCCTTATCATGCGATCCTCTTTTATAAGAATGCCGTGACAATGAATCCATTTGATTCTAGATTGTGGATGGCTCTTGGTGAGTGTTATGAAGAGCTCTCTGAAACCGGGAATGCCATTAAATGTTATCAGCGAGCAGTTTGCAATTCTGATAATGAAGGTAGTTCATTAATAAGACTTGGAAAATTGTACAAAAATGAAGGTGACATTGATAGAGCAGCCTTTTGCTACGAAAGTTATTATAATAAGAAATACTTCGGAAAACCAGATATTGATGGAGAACAAAAAGAAGAAGAATTTGAATCAATACAGTTTTTGTCTCATTACTATTTCGGAAAGAGCAACTTTGTGAAATCTGAACAATTTGCTCAAGTACTTCTATCTGACACAGGATATGTAGCAGAAGGAAATGCTATTTTAAAAGATATTAGATCAAAACAACAAAACTAAAATGCTCTTTTATTTAGTGACTGCTTTTTGGCTATTCACTTAATGAATACTAATTGTTTGATCAAGACAATGAATTCTGGCTTTAATACTAAAGATCATCATTCTATTTCAATTTTTTCCCGAGAATCTTGTGTATTCTTGAGTTATTCCTCCTCTTATGTCTAAGTGCTGTTGGAAATCAAGTTTTTTGGCTCCACTTAGTCTCAATAGTTTTCTTGAGATACTCCTTTTCTTCAGTTTTAAGGTTTGTCGATATCAAGTTAATCCCCATTTTATTATTCTCATTATTTTTCTGGTTTTCTCGTCATGATTGTTTTTGCTCCTAAAGATTTATGGATTTAAAACTTGAATTATTTGTTTCTCATGGCAATATTCGTATCTTTCTGTTTTCTACCCCAAAAACATCACCAATTCTTCAAAATGATTTTCATTTCTTTTAACTCTCTATCCTCTTAAATCCTTGAAGGATTCAACATCATTCCAATCATTATCATCTTTCGAATTTTTATCAGCTTTTAGATTAACTGGATATTCAGCAACACTAAGATGACCATAACTAGCAGCCCAATGAAGAATATTCCAAAGGCCAAATAACACCCCATTATTAAAATTCTGCACCTTGATAAAGAAGATACTCAAAAATGCTAAGACGACCAAATCTAACAGCCAAATGAAGAGGAGTCTCATTGATAATAAAAACTCAACACCATTATTCATTGAATGTAAATCAGCTTTTTGATTAACTAGATATTCGACAACATTAAGATGACCCTTTATAGTAGCAAAATGAAGAGGAGTCATGTTAAACATAAAAACACAACATCTTTATTTTTGACATTTACATCAGCCTTTTGATTAATAAGATATTCGACAACACTAAGATGACCATTTCTAGCAGCAAAATGAAGAGGAGTCTGATTATCTTTATCTTTTGCATTTATAACAGCTTTTTGATTAACTAGATATTCAACAATACTAAGATTACCATTACTAGCAGCAAAATGAAGAGGAGTACCAGAATAAATTCCACAAGCTTGAGTATTTATTTCAGAATTATGATTAACTAGATATTCAATAACACTAAGATGACCATTTATAGTACTTAAAAAAAGAGGAGTCATATTAAATAGAAAAACTCAACATAAATATTTTGTGCATTTATATCAGCTTTTTGATTAATTAGATATTCAACAACACTAAGATGATTTTTTTGAGCAGCATGATGAAGAGGTGTCTCATAAATAATAAAAACTCAACTCTTGTAGATTTTGCATTTATATAAGCATTTTGATAAATTAGATATTCCACAAGACTAAGATGACCATTTTGAGCAGCATAATGAAGTGGAGTCCAATAATCTTTACCTAAACCATTAATATCAGATCCAATCTCAAACATGAAATCTAACAAAGCAAAGTGGTAAAACTTGGATGCTTGACAAACGAGATTTGGTGTTACTGATTGTTGGCCTTGACATATATGGAAGAGATCAAAAGAACCACCACAAACAACCGTTGATAACACTTTCTCATTGATCTCGAATCCTTTCATTAACAAATGCTTAAAGCACTTGATTGAACCAAAAAATCCAGCAAAGGATAACAAATCAAAATATTCTGGCTTATAACTCCACTCAAAAGGACTCCATTTAGCTTTTTGGTTTAAATTATCATAAATAACTAAATCATCAACCACATCATACTTAAGACAAAACTCAATACTTGATTGAATATAACCATATTCGATCAATTGATCAATTTCATTTTCATTCTCAAAGAATGATTCATCAATACCAAAAGGTTTCCATTTGGTTTTGATAAAACTCTTAAAATTTTCAATCTGTTTCCCAAAATAATAACTCAACAAGTAAGTGAAGGTGTCGTTCAAAAATGGTTTGATGTCTTCAAATACAATAATTCCTCTCTTGTGTAATTGATATATCAAAACTGGGCATTTTTTGGATTTTTCTAATAGTTTTTGCCGGAAATCAGCAAATTTGCAATACTCAATTGATAATCTCACTGCTTTTTCAAGTTGATGAGGTCGAATCTTAGGAAACTTAACAATTCGATCGGCACAAAACTCCATATCATCAATTTGAATTTCATTTCCGTCTCCAAAAAGAAATTCCTCAAAAGAAATCTTCGCTTCCATTAAAAAAAGAGAGATTTATTTACATGAGCTCTGAAATCATCAAGAGGTGATGTTTACTGAACACAAAGAAATTTCCAATTTATTTCATAAATGAATCAACGTATGACCCAATCAAATATTATAGTGATCTTTTTGTTGCCAAATCAAGCAATTCATATTATCACAATGGTGTTTAACTGATATATTGATTTTTGTTGGACTCAAAAAATTGAGCATCAAGTATAGGGCTTAATGTATTTTTTTTGCTGAAATATTATTCTATTCAATATATAATAGCCTTATCTCTTTTAAATTGATTGTAATGAATTTAAAAAATATTAATAGCAATTAAGTTAGCGACCTGCATTTCAAAGTGTCCAAAAAAAATATTTCGAATATTTGAGTCTGTATTGGTTGTTTTCCGACAGTACAAAGAAAAGTTAGCCCATATTAACTTGAGTCATTTTTCATAATTAAGCATAATGAAACAGGTCTTGAGCGTCATGGAAGCAGTGTCTTTAAAAAACTTCTGATCGACATTTTTCGATGACAGCTAGGATTTATTGGAATATAATATATTCAATATATTGGTATTAATGCACCCTTGGGATCAAAGGTATCAAATTGCACAAGATATAGCCAGAGGGTTGTTTTTGATTCACTCTAGCAGAGTTTTGCTTCGAGACATGAAATCCTTGCATATTCAATTTGATAAAGACATGAGAGCAAAAATATCAGGTTTTAATCTATCTACATATGGAATAAAAACCAAAAAGATGAATCAACTCTTTGTGCCCAGAACAATGTTTTAAGATCATTATTATGGAAAGTTCCAGAGACATTCTGATTTCGTAATCTATACACAGATAATGCAGATATATATTCTCTCGGAGTTATTTTTTGGGAAATTGCTTCTTTCCAGTTACCTTATGAAGAATTTGATAGTAATGATATTGCCAGCTTTGTTTTAGAGGGGAAGCGACTAAAGATACATTCTTCGTGTCCTGTGGAATTCAAAGATCTCATCGAGCTTTGTTGGCCTCATGGCCCCAAACAAAGGCCAGAAGCTTCTTTTGTTTTTCATAAGATTTCAATCAATCCAATTAAAAGGCTATTCGAGGATAAAGAAATATTCCTCTATTGAGCATTTTTTGAATATATATGAATGGCAAATGAGTATTAGCTTTGATAACCACCTGAAAAATTATGAATCTTCAACACATAGAATAAAAATGGACTCTTTGCAAAAACCCCAGAACTCATTTAAGAAGAAAAGTGATAAAAAAATCACAAAATTCGATTAAAACATGTTCCATATGTTGATTAAGAGTTGAAATTTTTTCAAAAGATATAATTTGTTTAGTTTTTCAGCTCAGATATTTGAGTTTACCAATTGTTATGAGTTTCCAAATTGTAGCATGTTTAAGACATTTTTTCTTGTCCTAATGTCCAATATTAGGAAGAATTCTTGGTCCCATACTATTGTTGGGGTATAAGTAACCATAGACAGTCCTGTAAAACAATATGGGAACTGTTTTCTATGATGAATTGGTCTCAAAATGACATAATTGATCTCCCCATTTCAAACAAAATGCTTTTTGTTTCAAATAATAGTAAATAAAGCATTTATCTTCAGAATTTTTGAGAGGAAAACGTTAGAAGGGATAATTGTGATAAACACATTATTTGTAATTATTTGAAAAAATCACTTTTTCAATAGGAATTATACCAGTTTTTTTATGTTTAATCCTTTGAGCTGTAAGACAGACAAGCAGATTAATAGCCTCAGTATTAATAGCCTCAGTATTAATAGAGAAAGATATCCAAAGGCTATTGGAAAGTTGAAATTCCATCATCCACCAATGATTTTGAAGAGAAAAGAATTTCTTCTCAATCCCAGACCAACTTGTAAGCCAACTGATATTATAATTACGGATACGAAAAGAAAATGTACTGATTTAGATGAAGATAAGTTATTGTATCAGAGGAAAAGCCCATATGATGATACCGATTCATGCTTCGTTTCCAGAGATGATGGCATGGGCCACCATATTCAAACTTGTCCGAAGACTGAATACGCAAAAGGACAAAACATTCAACTGTGTAGGACGGTTTCAACGGTAATTCCAACAAATGGAAGATTGGCCAAAATGAGACCAAAAAACCTTGATGGTTCTTCATGATCCATAGATTTCATGGGAATTCTTATTCAAATCAGGACTTCCTGAAACCCCATTGTTCCATAGAACTTAATTTCTACATCTGCGTGCACCTATCAAGCCAAATGCTTTTGATAACTATATACAATTCATACATGAATAACACTACATGTCTCCATATTATATGATACACCTTATTTATTGGTTAGATCATATTTCGAGATCATAACTCTGTTCATTCATATGCAATTTATATATTTCATCAAACTCATTGTGCTTTAAAGATGCACCAATGATAGAATCAAGTTTTGTGGTTGAATTAGACATATTCTCCACATCGCAAACCCACCTCATTTCCTCAAATAGTCCTTCAGTTCCACAAACAGAATACCCAAGAAGCCTTCCCCTTTTATTAAACGATTTTTATTCCATAATCTCATAAGATTGTTTTATGCAAACTCGATATCTCAAGTATAATGTCATTCATTCAGTGATTCCTTATGAATATCCTATAAAGAAACTCATTATTATTAAAGGAAGCCTAAATCAACCCGTTATTTGGGTACACTGGTTAACCAAAGATTGATTAATATGGTAATTCATATCAATGTTTCTGAAGTGTCTGAATATTGGAAATGATCGACATACCAGGAGGGAGAGTATTATTTGATGAGTCTACCCTTACTCTTTCAACTATTAATGTACTTGTTTGCCTTGGTGATACATATAATATTGGTCAGTATTTGATAATACACCAATCAATGATATGCATTGTTGAAGAAGAAATGATGAAAACAACCCCATGTGAAAAAGGATTCTCAATGATGTTAAAAAAATGAAATTACTAAGGAATTCATTAGATATTTATCAATAATCCTTTGTCACTCTTTATGTGTTTGAATAGAAAAATGAATCACTTCACTTTCAATACTTTACATAGTCAAAATTCCAAATTTTAAAATTGTTGACCAGATCTTGACTTCATTTTTATGGCTGAGAGTCATATCATTGGGGATTATCAGATCATTGGGAATCTTATTAAATCCTCTAACCAGTGTTATTTGGCCTCAAAACACAACAAGCTTTATGTTGTGAAG